>Ga0105048_10000311_pt1 | contig 72472 bp, 44 predicted proteins | sample MAT05_FD_78382 | JGI IMG/M metagenome (GOLD analysis project Ga0105048, IMG submission 78382) | Freshwater microbial communities from Lake Fryxell liftoff mats and glacier meltwater in Antarctica - MAT-05 | ecosystem: Environmental > Aquatic > Freshwater > Ice > Liftoff microbial mat | place...
ACATCAAAAAGATGAAGTCAAGAAAATATATTGAGCAATTGATTAGCGAAGGGTAGCGCATCCCGATTTTTCATCGGGAGGGTCCCGGGGTTCTTCCGATAGATCGGAACAGCGGGATCACTTTAGTTGAATGATAACCCTTACGGTCAATGAGTTTGCAAAGGTTTTTTATTTTTTGTTGTCGTCGGTTTTGTCAGCAACAACAATGGAGTGGGAGGTTTGTATCGTAGTAATTGCACTTTAAGGCTTATTTTTCTATTGTTCCTAAAGTAGGGAACAACACCCTAAAATGGCGCGGCCGCCATGGAATAACAACAAGGGCAAATCTTCTATTTACACAAACCGTTAGTCCTTAATCATTTTGTATTTTTTTTTAAATGCGTAAAGACTAACGCTATCCGCTATTTGGCATACGTAATGCTGATTATAAAATAAAAATAAAAAAGGCTGAATAAAATTACCAACAATTTAAGAGTGCGACCTCTACGGTTGTAGAGGCAGGCTGCCACTACCGCTAAATAATGTACAAATGCCTGGCCCAAAAAAACCTTGATTTGTTTTGTACACATCAAACTATGTACGTGGGCAAAGGGCTTAGTCAAGAGTGTAATCAAGGCACTTTTCCCTTAACTTTAATTGTTTAACCCTTACGTATTGATACAGTTTATTTTAAATAAAAAGTTAGTGAGTACTGCCCTGCCGGTAGGTACTGCTCTGCTGGATTTTATTCGGTACGACCAACACCTTACCGGTACTAAAATTGGTTGCCGCGAAGGCGATTGCGGCGCCTGTACTGTATTGGTAGGCGATCTTCAAAAAGGCAGGCTTCAATACCGGACTGCTACGTGCTGCCTTATGGCCATTGGCAATGCTAATGGCAAGCACATAGTAACGGTTGAAGGATTAAATATGGACCGACTTAATCCTATACAACAGGCTTTAAGCGATGAAGGTGCTACGCAATGTGGTTTTTGTACGCCGGGCTTTGTAGTGTCGCTGGCGGGTTTTTGCCTTAGCCATAACCAGCCAACGCCTGCTAATGCCATTGCAAGTATTGATGGTAATATTTGTAGATGTACGGGGTACAAATCAATACAAAAGGCGGCCTTAAAAGTGGCAGTACTGCTACAGGAACGAACAGAAGAAAATCCTTTATTGTTTGCCACGCAACACGATTGGTTACCGTTATACTTCAACAACATACAGTCCCGGTTAAAAGATTTGTCGGGTACACTGAATGGAGCCTTACTTCCTAAAAATAATGTTCCACGGCTGCTGGGCGGCGGTACCGATTTATACGTGCAGCAACACGAAAACATGGTGCTCAGCGATATCCGGTTTTTAGCGCCGGATAACGAACTAAAGGGTATTTATCAAATTGACAACACCTGTGTAATAGGCGCCGCCGCCACCGTAACTGATATGCTGGAAAGCCCGGTTTTTCACCATCATTTTCCACGGCTGCATCATTTTATGAAACTGGTGTCGTCTACGCCTATCCGCAACATGGCTTCTATTGCAGGCAATTTTGTTAATGCCTCGCCAATAGGCGATCTTACCATTTTTTTTTTAGCATTAAATGCAAAACTGGTTATTAAAAAAGGTGGGGAAAGTCGGGAGGTATGGCTCCGTAATTTTTATAAGGGGTACAAAATAATAGATAAGGAATCCGATGAATATGTTGAAAAAATTTGGTTTGAATTACCCGCTCCCGGCTCGTTGTTTAATTTTGAAAAGGTGTGCAAGCGAACCCATTTGGATATTGCCAGTGTAAACAGTGCCGTGAGCCTGCAAATAGATGGCGAAACAATTGTTGGTGCATCGCTCACGGCCGGTGGGGTAGGGCCACTGCCAATGTATTTACAAAAGGCTTCTATGTTTTTATGTGGCCGTCAACTTAGTGAAGCAGTGGTTACGGAGGCGGTAATGATAGCTATGGGCGAGATAGTACCCATAAGTGATGCCCGCGGCTCCGCCGCCTATAAATCGCTATTGCTTGGCCAGTTAATTAAAGCGCATTTTCTCACCTTTTTTCCTGCATTGCGGGTTGAAAAATTATTGATCGGTTAGCATGAAGAACATTGACTCGTACACACATACCCGCGGCGAATCCATTTACCTCGACGACATTCCGGTATTGAACGGAACGTTGTACGGCGCCGCCTTTGGCTCGCCAATTGCCAATGGTATTATTACCCGGTTGGATGTGTCGGTTGCAGCCGCAATGCCCGGTGTAGAGCGCATATTTACTTATACCGATATACCCGGCCGCAACCAAATAGGTGGTATTGTACCCGACGAACCTTTACTGGCCGTTCATCATGTAAATTTTGTAGGTATGCCGGTAGCCTTTGTAGTAGCCGAAAGTACGCAGGCGGCCTATGCGGCCTTGCATAAAATTATTATTGAAATAGATCCGCTGCCCATTATTACCGATGCAAGAGAGGCGAGAGCAAAAGGCGAATTGATTGTTCCCCCACGTACATTTACTTTAGGTAATATTGACGACGCCTGGCAACAGTGTACCCATATATTTAAAGGCACTGCCGAAACAAACGGGCAGGAACATTTATATATTGAAACGCAGGGCGCTTACACCATACCCGCCGAAAACAACAGTATAAAAGTGTACTCATCTACCCAGGGCCCAACGGCGGTGCAACGGCACATGGCCGATGTGTTGGGCATACCCATGCATCGGTTAGAAGTGGAGGTTACCAGGCTGGGCGGTGGCTTTGGCGGTAAGGAAGACCAGGCTACTATGTGGGCCATATTGTGTGCGTTGGCCACTTTTCATTTAAAGCGACCGGTAAAATATGCCCTTAACCGTAAGGAAGATATGCAAATGACTGGAAAACGAAATCCTTACACCTCTGACTTTACTATTGGGTTAAATGCAGACTTGAAAATACTTGCTTACGAGGTCGTGTTTCATCAAAATGCGGGTGCGGCCGCCGACCTTTCGCCGGCAGTTTTGGAGCGCACTTTGTTTCATTGCACCAATAGTTATTTTATTCCCAATGTAAAAGCAACCGCCTATAGCTGTCGTACTAATTTGCCACCCAATACGGCCTTTCGTGGCTTTGGTGGTCCGCAGGGCATGTTTGTAATTGAAGCGGCCATTAACAAGGCAGCCGATGCATTAAGAGTGCCGGCATATACGATACAAAAACGCAATTTAATTAAGACCGGCCATGAGTTTCCGTATGGTCAAAAAGCCGAAAGCGAAGCTGCGGCCTGTTGGCAAAGGGCCGAAAAACTGTACAATGTGCAAAAGTTGCTGACCGATGCAAAAGCCTTTAATGCAACCAATCCAATATTTAAAAAGGGACTGTCGTTTCAACCTATTTGTTTTGGAATATCGTTTACCAAAACGTTAATGAACCAGGCGCGGGCACTGGTGCATGTGTACACCGATGGAAGCGTGGGCGTAAGTACCGGCGCGGTTGAAATGGGGCAGGGGGTCAATACCAAACTATTGCAGGTGGCCAGTGCTGTTTTATCTATCGATCCTGCTAAAATAAAACTACATAGTACCAATACATTTCGTATTGCCAATACAAGCCCCAGTGCAGCCAGCGCCACTGCCGACCTTAATGGCAAGGCAGTACAAATGGCATGCGAAGCAATTGTTGAAAGACTAAAGCAGGTAGCAGCCGGATTGTTGCAATGCGACACAACTGCAAATATCTACCTAAAAAACAACGTGGTTTGGTGTAATGAAATGCAAACCAATATTACCTGGGAGCAATTGGTATTGAACGCATACATACAACGGGTAAACCTGAGCGAACATGCGCACTATGCTACGCCGGTCATTAATTATGATGCTACTAAAGAGAAAGGCCACCCGTTTGCCTACCATGTGTATGGTACTGCCATTACTGAGGTTACGGTAGACTGTTTACGCGGTACCTACGAGCTTGATGCCGTAAAACTGGTACACGATTTTGGCGCCAGCATGAACCCCGCAATTGATAAGGGTCAGATAGAAGGCGGCCTGGTACAAGGCATGGGCTGGATGACAATGGAAGAGATAATATACGATGACCAGGGCAAACTGCGTAGCAATTCTTTAAGCACCTATAAAGTGCCCGATATTTATTCGGTACCCAAAACCATCGATATCGATTTTTTACAAACCGACACCGATAGCCTTGCCATTTTTAGATCGAAGGCCGTAGGCGAACCGCCGCTGATGTATGGGTTAGGTGCTTTCTTTGCCATACGCAATGCCATTAATGCTTTTAACCCATTAGCCAACGTTGCCTTTGCTGCACCTTTAACCCCCGAAAAAGTGTTGATTGCCTTACACCAACACCGTTACCCGGCCCCCGTTGAGAAAGTTGAAGCAGCGCTTGAAAAATAAGTTCATCTATTTAAATATTGGCCAGCGTTTCTGGCTGGTAAATCGTAATGGACAATCATATCGGTTGCTATAAAATTGTAAATGGAGCGTGTTTTCTATTACTACCCTACCGCCGTGAAATTTAAAAGGCTTTTGCTGCTGTTGCTTGTTGTTTGTTTTACCATTAGTGCGGCTATCGGGCAGGCGGGTACCTCCAACCTCGTGTATGTAGATGCGAAGGGAGTAATGAGGTACACCGAAACCGATGAAGAGGCAGCTTTTTTTGGAGTGAATTATACAACGCCATTTGCATTCTCCTACCGTGCCCATAAAGCGTTAAACGTAGATATTGAAAAGGCTATTGCGCAAGATGTTTACCACATGGCCCGGTTGGGCTTTGATGCATTTAGGGTGCACGTGTGGGACACCGAAATAAGCGATACGTTTGGTAACCTTCTACAAAACGAGCACCTGCGCCTTTTTGATTTTTTGCTGGCCACCCTTAAAAAACGCCACATAAAAACCATCATTACGCCCATAGCCTTTTGGGGTAACGGCTATCCCGAAAAAGATGAGGCCACACCAGGTTTCTCAACAAAGTATGGCAAGGGCCGGGTAACGGTAAACGACACTGCTGTTAAAGCGCAAGAGAACTACCTACGCCAGTTTTTTACACATGTTAATCCTTATACCAACACCACTTATGGCAACGATGCCTACGTGATTGCGGTTGAATTAAACAACGAACCGCGCCACAGCGGCACAATATCGTCAGTAACCAATTATATTAGCCGGCTTGTGGAAGCGGTTAAAAGCACCGGTTTTACCAAGCCACTATTTTATAATATTAGTGAGAACCCCTCGTATGCTGCTGCGGCAGCCAACGCAAATGTGCAGGGCGTAAGTTTTCAATGGTACCCCACCGGGTTGGTTGCCAACCACGAGGTAAAAGGTAATATGTTGCCCAATGTGGATGTATATGCAATACCCTTCGATACCACTGCCGCATTTGCAAACAAGGCAAAAATGGTGTACGAGTTTGATGCGGCCGACATACTGCAATCGAATATGTACCCCGCTATGGCCAGAAGTTTTAGAACCGCTGGCTTTCAGTGGGCCACACAATTTGCTTACGACCCCATGGCGATTGCCAAGGTAAATACCGAGTACCAAACCCATTATGTAAATCTTGCCTACACGCCGTCAAAGGCCATTAGTTTACTTATTGCTTCAAAAGCCTTTCATGCGGTTCCGCGCTATACAAAATTTGGCGCTTACCCGGCCGATAGTTCGTTTAATTTATTTAGAGTGAGCTATCTAAACCAATTGAGCGAAATGAATGGTCCGCGGGAGTTTTATTATTCCAACAGTACTACTACCAAACCGCTGAACGAAAATATTTTGCAACACATTGCAGGGGTGGGTACTTCGCCGGTGGTGCAATACAATGGCACTGGTGCTTATTTTATTGATAAAATAGAAGAAGGTATTTGGCACTTAGAAGTGATGCCCGATGCCTTTAAAATTCGCGACCCCTTTGAAAAAGCCTCACCTGCTAAAGAGGTTACCCGTATTGAATGGCGGGCCCAGCCTATGCGTATATTGTTAGCCAACCTTGGCCAAAATTTTAAAGTGCAGGCATTGAACCAAGGAAATAGTGCAGTGGTAATTGTTACGGCAAATGAATTTTTAATCACGCCGGGAACCTATATGATTACAGCGGCAAATGTCGTGGCCGGTAAAACAAAAATGCCTGCTGAAAGCAACCTTGGCTTAGCTGAATTTGAGGCCCCAAAGCCAACATCTGGGGAGCCATTTGTTAGGCACAACCCGCCTTTTGAAGTTACGGCTAATACGTTTTTTGTCATTAATGCATTGATTGCAGGCGTTACCCCGGAGCATAAAATTACAGTGCAGATAAATAATTTTAGTGGTGGCCCTAATGCTTATGCCACATTACCTATGAGCCCCGGTAATGGCTACCAATATACTGCTGTGGTGCCTGCCAGCATGGTTACTGCCGGAGAGTTGAATTATAAAATTATTGTTGAAGGTGTCGATACTGAATACGTCACATTTCCCGGAAACGAAAAAGGCAACCCGTATGTATGGGATAGACTAGCAGATAGCCATTACAAAACCTTTGTGACAACCCCCTACAGCAGCCTGGAAATTTATAACCCAACTATCGATAAATTTATAGTCACCTATCCCAACTACCGAAGAGGCTTTACTACCAGTTACGTAGTTGGTACTTTACATGGCCAGCTGTTGTTGCGCATAGAGATTGATCGCTTGACTGCCGGTGACCAAATGGGATTCCAGTATTATTTTGGCGATAAGTGGTTAGAAAGAGAAACGAAACGATTTAATGCATTGCTTGTAAAGGCTGCAGCTACGCAACCCTCACCGCTGAAAGCCAAAATTACACTAACGGATAAAAACGGGGCATCGTGGTCGGCATCTGTTAACTTATTGGGAACTATTAAAACTTTTAGAATCCCGGCACAACAATTTGTTTTAGACGAAGGATTGCTGTTGCCCCGGTTTTATGCCGTTGCAGTTTAAAGCAGCAGGCAGGCCGATTTTTTCCATGGTCAATATGGAAAAGGTAACTATCACTATTAATGGAAATGGCGGTGAAGTTGCCAATAAGCCGTCAGGGTTTGTTATTGTATCTATTGGCCTTGGTAAGTAATTATTTTTTAGGTAGATGAGTTGCCCCAGTTATTTGGGCAGTAGTATTTTCTTTGGTCGCAACAATGGTGACCCTTTCCATAAATCATTTTACATTTTTATTTTTTGTGGAAAGATGGGCAGTGGAAGTTGGTAATTAAACAATCGTAAAAAATGCTCAACACAAAAAGTAACTACCTTAAAGCGGAAACATCACTTCTCATTTTACAAAGTTTTGAATAAGCAATTACCAGTTTGGAAATTTATTGAACTCCGTTTGCAACAGCAAATACCGGTGATGTTATTATATGTAGTGCACAGTAAAGGAAGTAGTCCTGGCAGGCAGGGCTTTTGTATGGCCGTAGATATTGCCGGGCAAATGACTGGCAGCGTTGGCGGCGGTATTATGGAGCACAAATTTGTTCAGTTAGCCATTTCAAAATTACAGTCGGGGATTGCAGAAGACAATCCTTACAGGCAGGTGCATCAAAAATCTGCCGTGGCCGATCGCAGCGGTATGATATGCTCGGGCGAACAGACGTTGTTATTAAAAACTGTACAATTGGCCGATGGGCCTGTAATCAGCAAAATAGCCAGGACACTTTCAAAATTACAAACCGGACTATTGCAGTTGTTTCCTGGTTCAATCTTATTTTCTACACAAATGGCAGGCAAAAGCATGGGGCTGGTAAATGCCGGTAACAGTCAATGGCAGTTTAGCGAAACAATAGGCGTTCAAAATAATTTGATTATAGTGGGTGGTGGCCATTGTGCGCTGGCACTTTCGGCCGTAATGCAGCCGCTTGATTTTTACATAACCCTGTATAACGACCGGCAGTGCCTGGCTACGTTTAATCAAAACATCTTTGCGCATCAAAAAATATTGGTGCAGGACTATTCCGAATTACAAACGCTTATAAACCCGGTCGCCAATGCATATATAATAGTAATGACCGTAGGATATCGTACAGACGATATTGCCATCAGAGCTTTGAGGCAGCACAAGTGCAGTTATTTTGGCATATTGGGAAGTCAGAAAAAAATAGATAAAATGATGGCAGCTTACAGAGCTGAGAATTGGCCTGAAGAATTGCTTTCTTTTTTATCTGCACCAGCCGGTATTGCCATAAAAAGCCAAACCCCCGAGGAAATTGCTATCAGTATTGCAGCGCAAATAATCTACAGAAAAAATTTTGTTTAAATTTTTAGGTTTATTAGATACAAAAAATAAACGACGTAAATGTAGTGAGGATAAAAGTTCAACTCTTTTATTTTTTACAGGTAAGTATTACATGTGCCTGCACCTCCTAAATAAAGAATAGTCAATTTTAAACAATTTTGATTTAAATATCATATATATCAAAGTTTATAAGTGTCAATATAACATATATTATTATTACTCAATTATTTATTGATATGGTTATTAATTAAAAATGAAAAAATATCTTAAAATATGCAGCAGATAGTAAAGATTAACTGTCACTAATGTGTTTACTTTACACCATAAACAACGATTGCTGATAGAGATGAGTCAAAATGGCTCATTTAATTAGTTATCGTATTTTAAAACCTGTTTTTAATTTTAAACTTAACTAAACTTGCCATGCGAATTCTCAAAATTTGGCTATGCCTCTTAGTGATTGGTGCGCCATCACTCATTTTTGCTCAATCAAAAACAGTTACTGGAAAAATTACCGACAACCGCGATGAATCTCCGTTAGTGGAGGCCACCGTATCGGTAGTTGGTAAGCCCATAACTACCAAAACAGGACCTGACGGTTCATTTTCTATCAACCTTCCTGCTGATGCCCGATCACTGCGGATATCTTACATAGGGTTTACTGATCGTATTGTTTCTGTTGCTGGTGTTACTTCCATAGATGTCGCCATGGCTGCTTCTTCTCAAAACCTTACCGAGGTGGTAGTTACCGGTTACGGCGGTACCAGAAGAAAAGACATTACTGGTTCCATTGTTTCATTAAAGGCCAAAGATTTTAACCAGGGTCTTATACAGTCCCCCGATCAGTTGCTGCAAAACAAAGTGGCCGGTTTGGAAGTAACCAACACGAGTGGCCAGCCGGGTGCTGCCGCCACTATCCAAATCAGGGGTAACTCTTCTATCAGGTCAAATAGTAATCCATTGTTTGTGGTTGATGGAGTTCCGCTAGATGGTTCATCGGCACGGCCCAACCTTGGAAATGCCTTTGGAAGTACACCAAGTTCAAACCCATTATTGTTTATCGATCCAAACAGTATTGCGCAAATTGAGGTGTTAAAGGATGCGGCTTCAGCTGCCATTTATGGAGCCAGAGGTGCAAATGGAGTTATTATTATTACCACTAAAAAAGGTTCTGCTGGCCCAATGCAAATTGAAGTAGGAGCGAACTATGGTGTAAATGCAGGGTTTATTAAGCGTTTTGAAGTATTAGATGCCGGCGAATACAGGGGCGCTTTAAAGAAATTTAATCAACCTGCAACATTTGATGGCGGAACCAGCACCGATGCTCTAAAGGCAATTACACAGGTAGGTTTCACTCAGAATTATTCAGTCGCTTTTAGCGGTGGAAACGAAGTTGGAAAATTCAGAGCCTCATTTCTGGGATCGCATCAGGAAGGGTTTTTGAAAAAAACAGCCCTGGATAAATATCTTGGCACCATTGGCGGTAACTACAAGTTTCTTGATAAAAAGCTCGTTATTGATTTCAATATAATAGCAGGTAATTATGGTGAGGTATTAACCAGCGTATCTAATACCGCCGGTTCTACCGGTAATATCGTTTCCTCTGCTCTTAGCTGGAACCCTACCGAACCGTTAACGAAAAACGGTTTATATAATTTTCCATCAAATGGATCTGGTAATCCCCTTGCATTTAACGACGCATACTCCGATAAAAGTAGTGTAAACGCATTTTTGGCCAATATGTCTGTTTCATACACGTTCCTTAAAAATCTTGAGTACAAATTTTTATACGGTATTAATTATGGAACGGGTATCCGTAAAATAAACGTAGAGGGATGGCTTCCTGGTATACCAAATTTATCTACGCTTGGCAATGCAGCCATTGGCGATGCCAAATTACTAACTCAGACCTTTACGCACACATTAAACTATACTAAGGATCTTGGTAGTAAATTAAGTTTAAATGCAGTAGCAGGTTACGAATATTGGAATTCAGATTTCTCTGGTGGAAGTATTGACGCCCGGGGATTTAAAACCAACCTTACCCAAACAACAAGAACCGACATTCCCTACACCAGCATTTTTCAAAACGCCCTAACCCAAAATCCTTACAATACCTTTGCAAATCCAACTTCGGAAATACAATCGGTTTTTGCTCGCGCTACCTTAAATTATTTAGACAGGTATATAGTTACGGCAAGTTTGAGAAGAGATGGTTCAAGCAGATTTGGTGCAAACAATAAGTATGGTAATTTCCCCGCTGTCGGTGTTAAATGGGCCATTAGCAACGAAGACTTTATGAAGTCAAACACGCTGTTTAGTAATCTTGGCCTAAGAGCTTCGTTTGGTTTAACAGGTAACCAGGAGTTCCCTGCCGGATCATCGCAAGAGCAATTTATATTAAATACTTTTACTACGTTCCCTCAAATTGTGAATGGTAATCCAAATTTAAAATGGGAGTCAAGCGCGACCTATAACGTTGGTTTAGACTTTGCCCTTAACAAAGGCAAAATATATGGTTCAATAGATTATTATAATAAAAATACATCAGATATACTTTTCCAAACCAATGCTATTCAACCGGCTCCTGCATCTATTTCGTTTGTTAATCTCGAAGATGCTAACCTGATAAATTCGGGTGTAGAACTAGCCATTGGTGCAGATATTGTGCAAACCAACAAAATTACATGGGATGTAAATGCTAACATATCCTTTAATACGAATGATGTTAAGAACTTTACCGATCCCAATACCGGCCGTGACAATTTTGTGCCGACAGGCCAAATAAACGGACAGGGCGTATCTGGAACTTTAGCCCAGGTTATTACGAACAATCAGCCTGTTAACGCGTATTACTTAAAGACGTTTGGCGGTTTTGATGCAAATGGTAATCAATTATTAAGTGCTAATCCTTCGTTCGCAGGAGATCCAAATCCGCAAACATTGGCAGGTTTTAGTACATCGCTACGTTATAATAAACTCACTTTAAGTATCAATATGGGTGGAGCCTTTGGTTTTCTTATTTATAACAACACCGCTACGGCTGTAACTAATATTGCTGGTTTAGCCCAGGGAAGAAATATTGATAAGGCAGCCTTAAATTCAGGTGAAGGTGTTTCTAGCGGCGTAGGTGCTTCTACACGCTTTCTTGAACAAGGTGACTATTTTAAAATGAGGAATGCCACTATTAGATACAGTGTCGGAAATATTGGAAATTACGTTAAGAATTTTAGTGCGTTTGTAAGTGGTAGCAACTTATTTGTATTAACCAAGTTTACCGGCTTCGATCCGGAGGTTAATATAGACAAGAGCAGTAACTCTTATCCTTCACGGTCAATTGAGTACGTGCCATATCCAACACCAAGAGTTATCACATTTGGCTTAAATTTTTCTTTATAAATAACAAATAAATCTCGCCGTATGAACCGTAATAAAATGTTTCCAAACTTTGCCTTATCGCTTGTAGCGGTAGCGGCAATGACAGGATGTACAAAACTCAATGAAAACTTAAACAGTACACTTACCAGCGCCGAAGTATCTGCTACGCCGGGAAGTACTGCTGGCCTAGTTCAGGCAGCGTATGCTGACCTGACAGGTTTACTGCACAGCCAGGACCAATTGTTCTCGTTACAGGAAAATGCTACTGACGAGTCGTTGGTACCCACCCGTGGTGGCGACTGGGACGATAACGGAGTGTGGAGGGTGGTGCATAGCCACGATTGGAATGCCGATCACCAACAGGTGTTGAATGTATTTAACGGGCTTAACAAATTAAACTTTAATGCTACCAACGTTTTGTTGTTTAAGCCATCTGCACAGCAAGCTGCTGAAGCAAGGTTTTTAAGAGCAATTGCTCTTTATCATCTGCTAGATCTTTATGGTCAATATCCTTTTAGGGAGCCAGGTGAAAACCTGTTAAACGCCCCGGTAGTACGAACAGGTGCTGTAGCAATCGATTTCATAATAGCTGAATTAAACGCTGCACTACCTGCCCTACCAACAACACCTGGTGCTGTTGCCAGCCAGGATGCAGCCCGCTTTTTACTCATGCGTTGTTTTCTTAACAAGGGTGCTTTTTTAAACAAAGCTACGCCGACCTTTGCCGCAGCCGATATGCAGCAGGTTATCACCCTTGGTAATGCCATTATTACCAGTGGCCGTTACTCTATCACGCCAAATTATTTTGATAATTTTAGTCCGGATAATGGTGCAAAATCTAAGGAAGGGATTTTTACTTACGTGAATACTGGTGGAGTAGCTGCTAACAATGGTGGCCCGCAGGCCCGTTGGAATATGACCCTGCATTACAACTCATACACCCCCTTAAATCCTAACGCAGGTTGGAACGGTTTTTCAACTGTCAGCGAATTCTACAGCAGCTTTAACACCGGTGCTACACCTACCGCTTTTGGACCTTCTGATACTTTGTTTGATGGTCGTATTGGTGGTCGGTTTTACCGCGGTGCTACTGATATTTCGGGTTTACGCCCAGGTTTTTTGGTTGGGCAACAGTTCAATGAATTAAACGTCGCTACTAAAGATAGAAAAGGAAATCCATTGGCTTACACGCCTGCTATTGCTGCAAATATGATCGAGACTGGCAATAATCTTGAAGTGACTGGAATTAGGGTAGTAAAGTACGTACCGGATTATGAATTTTACGGAGGCCCCGCCGGTAACGACCTAATGATATTTAGGTTTGCAGATGCGTGGTTAATGGTAGCAGAAGCCCGCTTTAGAACCGGCGATATTCCAGGCTCATTAACAATGGTTAACCAACTGCGGGCTTTGCGTAACGCACCGCCATTGTCATCAATGACCCTCGCAAATCCAAACAAGGTAAACGATCCGAATACGTTAATTTCTGAAAGAGGTCGCGAGTTGTATTGGGAAAGTGTTAGAAGAACTGACTTGATACGTTTTAATTTATTTTCAAAACCATGGCAGTTTAAAACCAGTACCGATGCAAAAAATTTGTTATTCCCAATTCCTAACCAGGCATTGGCAGCAAACCCTAATCTGAAGCAGAATACAGGTTATTAATTTTGATGGCTGATATATTTACAGGAGCTCCTTAATTGGGGCTCTTGTTATTTATGGGATATAGAATTTACTGATAAATAAAGCCTGTCATTTTTTAACAGTTTGCTTGTTACGGTTAGGATGGTTTAAGTGCCTGATTTTAACAAATACCAGCGTTTCGTTGCTACCTTTCCATTTATTTTAATATTGTTTATTTAAAGGTTGATGTATAAAATTTTTATTTCATTGGTTGCGTGGATTATTCTTTTTGGTTGTGCCAAAAAGGAAGAACTATTATTTGAATTAATAACCAATACCGGCATCAGCTTTAACAACAAAGTGGTAGATGGGAAACTGGAAAACAGTTTCCTGTTTCGCAATTTTTACAATGGTGGAGGGGTAGGTATGGGCGATATAAATAATGATGGGCTGGCCGATGTTTTCTTTACATCTAACATGGGCAACAATAAAATGTACCTTAATAAAGGCGATTTTAAGTTTGACGATATTACCCGACAGGCTGGTTTTATGCAGGACAGTTTATGGAGTACCGGGGTAGTTTTTGTGGATTTAAACCACGATGGCTGGTTAGATATTTACGTTTGTAATTCGGGCCATATGACCAATGGTAACCGGCGCAACCAGCTTTACATCAATAATAAGAATCTAACATTTACCGAAAGTGCCAAAAAGTACGGCCTCGATATAAAAGCATATTCCACGCAGGCATCTTTTTTCGATTATGACCTCGACGGCGACCTCGACTGTTTTTTAATAGCCAACAGCCCAATGCCTGTTAACACCCTTGGCTACGCTAACCGTAGGGATATGATGGCAAAAGACTGGCCGGTAGCTGATTTTATTAAAGACGGTGGTGATCACCTATATAAAAATGACAGTGGAGTATTTACCGAAATAACAAAAGAAGCAGGCATTCATGGAACGCTGATAAGTTTTGGATTAGGCATAAGCGTGGGCGATATTAACAACGATGGATTCCCTGACATTTACGTGGCTAACGACAGCTACGAACGAGATTATCTTTATGTGAACAACGGCAATGGCACTTTTACTGATGGGTTAGAAGATTGCATGAACCAGACAAGCTTTTCGAGTATGGGATCGGATATCGCCGATATAAATAACGATGGTTATCCTGACATTTTTACTACCGACATGCTTCCAAAAGATGATTATAGATTAAAGACGCTCGGTGCATTTGACAATATTGATATTTATAACCAAAAGGTAAAACTTGGCTTTTACCACCAGTACATGAAAAACTGCCTGCAGCTGAATAATGGCAATGGTGTTTTTAGCGAAATAGCCAATTATAGTGGGGTAGATGCTACGGACTGGAGTTGGGGAGCTTTGATGTTTGATGCCGACAATGACGGGTACAACGATATTTATGTTTGTAACGGGGTAAATAAAGACGTGACCAACCTAGACTTCATGAACTTTTTTGCCAACGATGTGATACATAAAATGGTGTTGACAGGGCAAAAAGACAGGGTAGATGAGATACTAAAAAAAATACCTGTTAACCCAATGCTTAATAAGGCGTTTAAGAACAACGGAAACCTTCAATTTGAAGATGCTGGAAAGGCATGGGGATTTACGCAAACTTCTTTCTCCAATGGGGCAGCTTATGCCGACCTTGATAATGACGGTGACCTTGACCTGGTAGTAAACAACATTAACAGTGAGGCATTTATTTACAGAAACAATGCAAGCCAGCAAACGCCGGCGCACTACATAAGCCTTCAACTAAAGGGCGACAGCCTAAATACTTTTGCCATTGGTAGTAAACTAAAAATTTATGGTGATGGTAAAATGTTTTACCGCGAATTGATGCCCAGTAGGGGCTTTCAATCGTCGGTTGATTATAAACAGGTGATAGGTTTGGGAACTATAGATAAGGTAGACTCGGTAGTGGTTACCTGGCCTGACAGAACCAGCAGTGTGATGCTACAAGTAAAAGCTGACAGTAATTACATAGTTGACAAGCGCAAAGTGGCCCTTCGCCAGCCAATTCAATTACCTGTTAGGATTAATAACGGGTTTACCTACTTCGACTCTATTTCAACGTCAATACAAATGCATAGGGAAGATGACAACGTTGATTTTTACTACGAACGAAATATTCCAGCGGCATTATCAAAAGAAGGACCGTCAATGGCCATAGGCGATGTAAACGGCGATGGGTTGGAAGATCTTTACATAGGAGGAACATCGTTACAACAGGGACAATTATATTTTCAAAATAACGATGGAAAGTTTACCGTAAGTCCACAGCCATGGTTTAAACAATTTGCCGAATTTGAAGATGCCGCGGTATTATTTTTTGATAGCGATAACGACGGTGACCTTGATTTGTTTATTGGGCCGGGCGGTAACAATGCACCACCAAACAGCCGCCAAATTCAATTACGGTTGTTTAAAAACGATGGCAAAGGCCACTTTTCTATCGATACAAAAGCCTTTGAAAATAATGGTGATAATATTGCGGTAGCCATAGCAAACGACTTTGACAGCGATGGCGATGTTGACCTTTTTATTGGAGGACGAAACGTACCCCGCGATTATGGCGCCAACCCACGCAGCTATATAATGGTAAACAATGGTAGTGGCCATTTTAAAGATGTGGCAGATAACCTAAACCCCGATATTGCCCGGATAGGAATGATTACCAGCGCTGTTTGGGCCGATGTTACAGGCAATAAAGGCAAAGAGCTGATTATAACAGGCGAGTGGATGGCCCCTCGAATTTTTAGCTACAACGGTTTAAAATTTATTGAGCAAAAAACCAACCTGCAACAGTTGTTTGGTTGGTGGCAAACAGTAACTACTACCGATGTAAACAACGATGGCCGCCAGGATATTGTGCTGGGTAATATGGGCGAAAATTTTTATCTGCATCCTTCGGAAGCTGAGCCGGTTAAGTTATGGCTGGCCGATGTTGATGGCAACGGAGATGTTGACAAGTTGCTAACCCGTACTATTGATGGAAAAGATAAGCCGGTGTTTTTACGCAACGATCTGCAGGAACAGGTGCCGTCTATAAAAAAGGAAAATCTAAAAAACCATGAGTTTGCACAAAAAACAATTACTGAACTATTTGGTAAGGGTGTATTAGATAAAGCTGTTGTAAAGCAGTTCAATTACACTAAATCTTTAGTGGCGATTAATAACGGCGATGGTAGCTTTACTGTACAGCCTTTGCCGGTGAGGGCACAGTTATCCAGCATTAATGCAATATTGACTATGGATGTTAACAATGATGGGTTTATGGACCTTATTACAGGTGGCAACCGATCGGGATTTTTGCCTCAATTGGAAAAGTTAGATGCCAGCTATGGCGATGTTTTTTTGAACGATGGAAAAGGCAAATTCAGCTGGATAAGCAGCAAGTTATCGGGCATAAAAGTAAAGGGTGAAGTGCGGGACATAAAATTGATTAAAGGCAATAAAACCAACCAACTCATTTTTGCCCGTAATAGTAATCACCCTGCGGTGTATAATATTGTTGAATCCGCTGGTGTTGCAGTAACAAAAAGGGTAAAATGACAGGTTAATAAAAATAGCGTAGATTTTTTAAGGCTCAACAACATGGTATAGTACAGGTGCGCAACCACTTTGGCCATACTTGTTGGCCTACAAAAAACCTGCAGAAGCAATATAGCCTCGTAAATAAATAATTAAACTAATACAGAAATGATGATGCATTTTATTGTTACTGATAAACTGATTAACGGCACAGCCTTATGATGCGTAAATTTTGGTTGGCCTGTATATACGTGCAAGCAGTACTGTGCATGGTTTTATTGGTGGCTTGCAACAAAAAGCCGTCAACAAAGCCAATGTTCCAGGTATTGGAGGCCAATAAAACCGGCCTGAGTTTTACCAACAAACTTACCTCTACCGACTCCTTTAACCTTTTTAAGTACATGTATTTTTATAATGGGGCAGGATTAGGTGCCGGCGATTTTAATAATGATGGTAGGGTTGACCTTTTTTTTGCGGCTAACCAGGGTAACAACACCCTTTACCTTAACAAGGGTAATATGGTTTTTAAAGAGGTAACTAAAGCGGCCAACATACCTAACGATGATGCATGGAGTACAGGCATATCAGTAGTTGACATAAACCAGGATGGGCTGTTGGATATTTATGTTTGCAGGGTAGGCAATTATCGCAGCCTGCAAAGTAAAAATCAGTTGCTGATCTGCCAGGGCATTGATAAAAGTGGCACTCCCACCTATGCAGATAAGGCCGCTGATTACGGCCTCGGTTTTTCGGGGTTTAGTACGCAGGCAGCTTTTTTAGATTACGATCAGGATGGCGACCTTGACATGTTTTTATTGAACCACTCCGTACACGAAAACGGCACCTTTAGGCCACGAAAGGAATTTGAAGGAACCGTAAATGAATTATCGGGCGGCAGGTTGTACCGCAACGATAGACAACGCTTTACGGATGTAAGCAGTACGGCAGGTATTAACAGCTCGGCCATTAATTATGGGCTTGGGGTGGTGGTGGCCGATATTAACCTTGATGGCTATCCCGATATATATGTGGGCAACGATTTTCATGAAAATGATTACCTATACATAAACCAAAAAAATGGAAGGTTTAAAGATGAACTGAACGACCATATTATGCATACCAGCCAGTTTTCGATGGGTGTGGATGCTGCCGATATTAACAACGATATGTACCCCGATATTATTTCGGTTGATATGTTACCGGCAGATCCTTATGTATTAAAGCGCTCGTTGGGCGAAGATGAATATGACCTTTTTTACCGTAAAATTGGCTACGGGTACAATTTTCAATATACCCGAAATAACCTGCAGTTTAACCGGCGTAATGGCCACTTTAGCGAGGTTGGCCTATACTGCGGCGTGGCGGCAACCGATTGGTCGTGGGCACCGCTTTGGGTAGATTTTGACAACGATGGATTGAAAGACCTGTTTATATCCAATGGTATTCCCAAGCGGATGAATGACATTGATTATATCAATTTTATTTCGGACAATGAAATACAGCAAAAGATTTTGGACAATAAAATGAATGAGACCAATGCAGCACTCATTGATAAATTTCCCGAAATAAAACTGCCCAATAAGTTTTATAAAAACAATGGGCAGCTTGTGTTTGAAGACCTTGCAGCCGCAATAGGCAACGATAAAAAAACATACAGTAACGGGGCAGTATATGCTGATTTTGACAATGATGGCGACCTTGATATTGTGGTGAACAATATTGATGAATTAGCCCTTATCTACCAAAATACTACTAACAATGTTACACCCACCAACTATGCCGACCTGCAGTTGAAAGGGCCGGATAATAACCGGAATGCGGTGGGTAGTAAGGTGATCGTTTATACCAGCAATGGAACAAGGCTATACGAAAAATACCCGGTGCATGGCTTTCAATCGAGCATGGAAATACCGCTGCATATTGGGTTAAATAAAGCCGCTATAGATTCTGTAATACTTATTTGGCCAGATAATACATACCAGGCAGTAAACCTTGAAAGTAAAAGCGGAGTAATGATTATTGATTATACACCTGGTTTACCTACCCTTGACTATGCGCGGTTTATGCCGAAAACAGATAAAATCATGGCCACTGTAAACGACGTTACCACTAAAGGCAACCTTTTGTATACGCATGTTGAAAATGCTTTTCCTGAGTTTAACCGTGAGTCGTTGTTGCCTCATTTACTTAGTACCGAAGGCCCGGCGGTAGCCGTAGCCGACATAAACAAGGATGGCCTTGATGATATATTTATTGGCTCGGCCCGCGACCATAAAAGTAAAGTGTACCTGCAAACACCTGTAGGCACTTTTGCCGAAACGCGGCAACCTGCAATTGATAACGACAGTACCTACGAAGATGTAGGGGCCACGTGGGCCGATGTAAACAAAGATGGCCGCGTGGACCTGGTGGTAGCCAGCGGTGGTAACGAATATTTTGGCCAGGAAAAATACCTGACGCCAAGAGTGTACCTGAACAATGGAAAAGGTACACTTGAACTTAAGGCCGATGCCTTTACCAATTTATTTTTAACGGCTTCAACAGTTGCAGCAATTGATTTTAATAACGATGGTTTTATGGACCTGTTTATTGGCGCCCGTACCGTACCATGGGATTATGGAAAAATACCTACGTCCTGCTTACTTAAAAATGATGGCACCGGCAGGTTTAAAAATGTAACCAACGCCGTTGCTCCGGGCCTGTCTAACATAGGGTTTGTTACCAATGCCTCGTGGTTCGATTTGGATAGGGATGGCGACCAGGACCTGTTATTATCGCTTGAGTGGGGCGTACCCAGTGCCTTTATTAACAACAATGGAAACTTTACCAAAAAGGAATTGGCTACACAAAAGGGTTGGTGGAATTTTTTATTGCCGGTAGATGTGGATGGCGATGGTGATATTGACCTGGTAGCAGGAAACCTGGGCCTGAACAGCCGATTGAAAGCTTCACAAAACAAACCTGTTAAATTGTATTACAACGACTTTGACGACAATGGTAAAAAGGAACAGGTGCTTACTTATTATGTGGAAGGAAAAGAGTTGCCATATGCAAGCAAAGCCGAGTTGGAAAAGCAAATACCCTTAATGAAAAAGCGCTTTCTGTATGCAAAGGATTTTGCACAGGCCACGCTCACTAAAATGTTTACCAGCAGCAAACTGGCCACAGCTCAGGTTTATGAAGCTGATTATTTTAGCAATGCTGTATTCATCAACAATGGAAAATTAAATTTTACCTGCAAGGCTTTGCCGTGGAATGCTCAGTTTACTTCGTATAAAGATGCGGTAACCATAGATGCAAACGGTGACAACCTGCCCGACTTATTGTTGGCCGGCAACTACTACGATAATAATATTGAAATGGGCCGCTACGATGCGGATTATGGTACAGTGCTAATAAATAAAGGCGATGGAAATTTTACCGCCGAATTAATGCAGGGTCTAATGATAAAGGGTCAAACAAAACATCTGCAAAAAATAAAAAGGGCTAACAAAGTGGAGGTGCTGGTGATACGAAATAGCGATAAGGCTATGCTATTACAACTGAACAATACTAATAAACAGCAACTTGCGGCCAAGGCCAATACAGCGTTACCCTAAAATGGATTTGTATAGTTACCGAACAATTGGAAAGTAAATTTTAGTAAGCCATTGCGTACTGTCAGGCTGTTGCAATCTATCTGTAATTATTACTTCAAAGGGTATGGCCATAGATGTTTTACCCATTTCCGAAATATACAGTTGCATCATATCTAACGCATGATTAATGATTGCGGGGCCTCCCTGTACTTCGGTAATTAAAAAATTGCCGGCTACCAATTGCCTTTTTAAAAATGAGCCTTCTGCAACTATTTTTTTATCAATTGGCAGCGCCACCATCATTTGGTATTTACCGTCATCTTGCCTGGTAATATTAAGCATTGGGGGCGCTATTTGTTTGGCACCTTTTTTTTCAACAAAATTGCGAATAGCATTTACAGAAGCATACAATGCATTAGTTGATGGATAATCGGCCTCCATTGTTTTTTTTGCTATTAAAATTGTATCGTTGGTAGAAGCAATGGTAAACTTCATTCCATAAACATTTTCTTCTTTTGATAAATAAGTATTGAGCCTATAAAGCACATCTTCCATATTTTTTTTAACAGCAACTGCCCGTTGATAGCCCTGTACTTTTTGTAACGGATTATTGCTGGTGGCAATTTCACTTTCCCAGTGTATGGCGGTAGTATCCTTTGCTGTTGGTATAAGGGTTAATATACTACTGGTAATGTTATCGCCATTTTTTATAGATATCCTTAACACATTGTGCAATATTTCATCAATAGAATAAGTAACATTATGGTAGGTAAAAGCATTGTCTTTACTTGTTCCTGTAGCAGACACGTTTGGCTCATTAATCCATTTTTGCCAATTGGCGGGGTTACCTATTAACCTAAATGCTGCATCGGAATTAACTGCGGTAATTTTTACGTTGGTAATTTTTAATTGCGAAGGAATAAAAGCGTAGATGCAAACAGCCAAAACAAATACAGCCAAAGCTGATAGCAGCAGAAATCGTTTCATGCTTGCAAATTATGCGTTTTTAATTGGAGTTAAATCTAACAAGTACAAATGTTTAACAATAGAAAATGCTACACGGCTAGCTACTGTAAACAGATTTTGTTAAAGAAAACAACATGCCCGCCTGTTATTAATAAACCTTAGTATGCCAAATAACTCTATTTTATATTTGCATCATGTACCGCAGCATTGCCAGGTTTAGTTGTTTAACCAATTGTTTAACGCCCGCCTTTGTTATTTCGTTGTTATTAGTGGCGTCGTGCAAACAAAGCAACAAAGGGCAATCAGCTAACGCACTATTTACACTGCAACCTTCGTCCGCCACCGGTATCAATTTTATTAATACCGTACAGGACAACGACCAAATGAATATTTTCAACTATCACAATTTTTATAATGGCGGAGGTGTGGCCATTGGTGATATAAATAACGATGGCCTGCCCGATATTTTTTTTACCTCCAACCAGGGCAGCAATGCACTATATGTTAATAAGGGCAATTTTACTTTTGAAGATGTAACCACTAAAGCTAACCTGGGCAGCAGGCATTGGTGGCACACAGGTGTTAGTATGGTTGATATTAATGCAGATGGCTGGCTGGATATATATGTTTGTAATGCTGGAATAATATTGGGCGATGACCGCGCTAACGAGCTTTACGTTAACCAAAAAAATGGCACTTTTAATGAAGAAGCCAAAGCATATGGTTTAGACGATGAAGGCCCATCAACCCAGGCAGTTTTTTTTGATTACGACCACGATGGCGACCTTGACTGCTTTGTACTGAATAATAGCCCAAAATCGTTTCAAAGCTTTGGATACAGCAGCAGTTTGCGCAATGTACGCGACCCCATAAACGGCGACCGTTTATACCGCAACAACAACGGTAAGTTTACAGATGTAAGTGCCGAAGCAGGAATTTATGGAGGCGAAATTGCCTTTGGACTTGGGGTTGCAGTCGGCGATGTTAACAATGATGGCTGGGAGGATATGTATGTATGCAACGATTTTTTTGAGAAGGACTACCTATATATTAACCAGCAAAACAGCACTTTTAAAGAAGTGGTGAACAATGCCCTTGGCCACATGAGTAATGGTAGTATGGGTACCGACATGGCCGATATGAACAACGATGGCTACCTGGATATTTTTACTGCCGAAATGTTGCCCGAAAATGATTATCGCCTTAAAACAACCGTAAAGTTTGATGATTACGATGTGCAGGCCAGCCGCAATGCGTTCGACTTTCATCAGCAGCTTACCTGCAACAGCCTGCAGCTAAATAACCACAATGGTACCTTTAGCGAAATAAGTCAACTGGCTGGCGTAGATGCTACCGGCTGGAGCTGGGGCGCCCTTTGGTTTGATTTTGACAACAATGGGTGGAAGGACCTATATGTTTGCAACGGCCTTAGCCGCGACCTTACCGACCAGGATTTTTTGGAATTTATTGGCAGTGAAGAAGCCCGCTCACAACTTAGCAATGGCGGATCGATACTCAGTACCATGCTTAAAAAAATGCCTGCGGTACCTATTACCAACTATGCATTTCAAAACCAGCAAAACCTGCGTTTTGCCAATAATACGGTAAGCCTTGGTTTTGGTCAACCATCGTTTAGCAATGGCGCCGCGTATGCCGACCTCGATGGTGACGGCGACCTTGACCTTGTGGTCAACAATGTTAACCTTACCTCGTTTGTGTACAAAAACAACGCAAGCGAAACCCTGGGTAACCATTACCTTACCATGCAACTTAGGGGCAGTGATCAAAACACTTTTGGGTATGGGGCAACGGTTACTTTGTTTGCAGGCGGCCAGCAACAGTTGTTAAACCAAATGCCAGGCCGCGGCTTTCAAAGCAGTGTAAACCCTGTGCTGGTGGCCGGTGTGGGTAAACAAACATTGGTAGATAGCCTGGTGATTAAATGGCCCCGCGGCGGCAGGCAAAAACTAATAAATGTAAAAGTTGATACTACCATTGTTTTACACCAATTAAATGCGGTAATAAATGCCGGCACAACAAAGGGTAGCAGCGCCCCATGGTTTGCAGATATATCTGAAACTTACATTAAAGGCAACAGCCTGCACACCGAAAACGAATATGTTGATTTTGATGTTGAGAGATTGTTGCCAAAACTACTATCTACCGAGGGGCCAAAGCTGGCCGTTGCCGATGTAAATGGCGATGGTTTAGACGATATTTTTGTGGGAGGAGCTACCAATGATACGGCTAAACTTTTTATACAACAGACCAACAGTACCTTTAAGCGTACCGACGAACCTGCCTTTACCCGCGACCGTTTTTTTGAAGATGTGGATGCCACATTTTTTGATGCCGATGGCGATGGCGACCAGGACCTTGCAATAGCTTCCGGAGGAAGCCAGCAATTGCAAAATGGCGCCTTTTTATTTAGCAGGTTATATATAAACGATGGTAAGGCAAACTTTAGCCGTAGTACTACTTTTGCTAGCCCCAACATGAATGCGTCGTGCATTACTGTGCTCGATTTTAACAACGATGGACTGCCCGATATTTTTATAGGTGCCCGAAACATTGTTGGCGCTTATGGCGTGCTGCCAGCATCGGCATTATTGCAAAATATGGGCAGGGGAGTGTTTGCTGATGTAACCAAAACGGTTGCCCCCGCATTGCAAAAACTAGGTATGGTTACCGATGCGCATTGGGCCGATGTTGATGGCAATACAAAGGCCGCACTGGTGGTAGTGGGCGACTGGATGCCAATAACAATTTTAAAATATGTGAAGGGAAAACTTAGTATAGCAACCGAAGTTCCACATTCAGCGGGTTGGTGGAATTGCCTGGAGGTTGCCGATGTTAATGGCGATGGATTTGCTGACCTGGTAGCTGGTAATTTTGGATTAAACAGTAACATAAAAGCCAGCCAGCAGCAGCCTGCCCGCCTGTACGTGAACGATTTTGATAATAATGGTACCACGGAGTGTGTCCCGGTTTATTTTAAATCGGATGGCAAAGCTTATCCATATTGGCTCAAGGGCGAAATGCAGGCACAAATACCCGAGTTAAAAAAACGGCTGTTGATGTTTAAAGACTATGCTGGCAAACCGATGGACCAGGTTTTTACCTCAAAGCAATTAGCAAACGCAACTGTATTATCCGTACAACAAACACAGTCGTGTGTTTTTATAAATGATGGTAAGGGTAATTTTACAATGCAGCCTTTGCCGGTAATGGCGCAGTTAAGTCCTGTTTTTACTATTGCAGTTTCTGACCTTAACCGCGACGGAATAAGCGACTTGTTTCTTGCAGGTAACTTTTTTGGTCTTAAACCGCAAACCGGCCGTTTTGATGCAAGCTACGGAACCACTTTGCTCGGCACAAAAAGGGGTGAATATCAATTGGCAAACCCCGCCACCAGCGGTTTGTTTGCTAAGGGCGAAATAAGAGATGTAAAAATGGTAGTTACCCGCAGTAAGGATAGTTTGTTGGTTGTAGCCCGCAATACCGCTTCATTATTGATCTTCGGTAAAGCAACTTTAGTGCAATAACGACAACTTTTTAGTCAAACTTTTGTGGTTTGGCTTTTAAGCTACCATGACGCACCGAATAAATGATCCGTTTGGCTCAATGAAAATGGTTGCCATATCGATTTTTGCCATTAAAGTTTTTCTTCTACATTAAAATAAGTTATTGTGGCGCCCGCACTTAAAATGCCGGTGCTACTATTGGTATTATAAATAATGTAAGACAGCATTAAAGTGTCCGCAGTATTAATTGGTATTTTTGCAATGGTAGTATTCCAAACCGGCACATCGCTGCCAGTTATGGCATCCCTGCGATCATTGTAGCATTTTATAAGAATTGAATTTTTATTATTGGCCTGACTGTTTGGTGTGTTAAGGAATAATGCAAAGCGAATTTTTTGGTCAATACCTTGTGTTACAAGCAGGGTAGGTTTTTTTTACATGCTTAATTGGAGGTAACTGCAAATAAAAGCGCTACCGACAATAATCTTTTTACACTTTTTAAGAACTCCACAGTCACTCCACTCAATCTTTGCCTGTTTTTCATTATTTATTGTGTGTTTAAACAGCCTGTTACTTTTTATTGGGTGCGGAAGTTTTTTAAAATTAGGAGCCTGGTTTAATACCACAACCTTGCCTCTACATCTTTTAAATACTGTAGTGTACTTTGTTGCAACGGTTGCCGTTTATGCGCCTGGGGTATATTAAAAACCTGTCGCCAACCTTTTATCCAACCGCCTATATCAAACCCAACTTTTCGTATGTACTCTATCGACCACATTACGGCAGTGGAGTAAAAGTATTTTTTAGGGAGATAAGTATAGGCTACAATCGATTTATTAACCCACATCATACGCTGCTTATCGCTTTTGGGCTTACGGCCCAGCGGGCTTTCTTTATGCAACATAACAATGCTACTATCATACGCAATACAACCCCCCCGGTCTAGCATACGATAACTAACATCGTACTCTTCCATACCGTAAAAAAAGGTATCGGGCAAATTACCTACCTGTTGTAAAATTTCGCGTTGTATAGCATGTGCACCTCCGGCAAAATAGTAGGTAAAAAAGAAATTTTTGTTTTGGTACGCGTCAAAGTTTTTATGTGGTAAAGCGTTCCGTTGCATTTGCAAAGTATCGTAATACAACACCTTGAACGATACTATAACTACCTGTCGGCCATCTATGCCGGGCCGCTGCATTGCGTGGATGACCTGCTCCAATGCATCGTTGTTTTGTAGCTCAGCATCGTCATCTAAAAAAATAATAATCCCGCCTTTGGCAAATTGAAGCGCAAAATTTCTTCCGCGGGTTACGCCCAGGTTTTCTGGTGCATTTATAAATTGAAAGGGTAACTGGTCGTTGTTTTTTATATAATTTTCTACGCTGCTATAATCGTCGGTGGAGGCATTGTTTACCACAATAACATCTTGCAATAATTCGGTAGCCCTGTGCAAGCCACTAATGTTTTGTGCCAATGCAAGCATATCTGCAGCACGGTTGTAAGTAATAATTACAAAACTGAGTGGCTTCATAATTGGTTGGGTTGGTTGGGTTGGTTGGGTTGTAAAATTTGCTTATATCGTAGGTTAAAATTTTTAATGCCAAAGGTAGCATAGGCATAAGTGGTATTGTTGGCACCCATTTCAATTAGCAGTTGCCGGTTATGGCAAAGGTGTTGTATAAAATCTACCCCCTCCTTAACAATTACTTCTTCGGTACCTATTGTTGAAAATAGAAAGCCGTTTTCCAGATGGTGTACATGATAGGGTATGTCGCCCACAGGGGTGGCCATAATGGAGCAACCCCATGCCATACCTTCTTCAATAACCATAGGAAACCCTTCGGTAAAAGAAGTAATAATGACCACGTTGGCAGATGCATATGCCTCGTTAATCTCCGCAACATTTTCCTTATTGCCCAGCAAAGTACAAAAGGGCAATAGGTGGGCAGGTATGGCTTGTTTTACTTCGCCCAAAAAAACAAAGGTTACGGGTAGTTTGGAAAGGTGTACTTTTTCGGCCATCCGTGCTACCAAATGCACCCGCTTTTCGGTGGTACCGCGGCCTACGTATAATATGGTAATATCGCCGTCAATATTTTTAGGCGGCACAATTTGCGGTAGTGGAATGCCATTTACAATATAGCTGATTTTTTGTGCGAAGGCACCCGGTACTTGTAACCGTTTGTACTGCGCATAATGGTCCTGTACCCGTTGTTTGCTTATCATAACAGTAGTATCAATAAACGGTAAAAACGGCAGCCGTATCCACGAAAAGGTGTTAAAGGAGTGGGACAGTTCTACTTGTTTAATCCCGGCTTTTATCCATGGCGAAATTTTATAGGCAAAATTGCATTGCCCGTTAAATACTACGCAAGGCTGTTTTTGCCGGTTGATTTGGGCGCTGATAAACCCGCGGTAAAAAATATTTAAAAAGTACAAAAGCTTGTTGTCGCACCACAGCGAGATATCTTTTATTACACATTCCGAGGCAACAAAATCATTATAAAATCTTTTATCGGCCGATTTACGGGTAAAGTAAACAATACAGTCGCTTCCGCCCTGGCCCTGTGCAACTTGTGTGTGTACTTTTTCGGCACCACCAGTATGGTAAAAAGGAAAAAAGAAATAAACGCGGTAGGCTGGTGGCAGCGGTTTGCAGTACGACCATGCCCTGCCCGCCAATAGTAGTGGGTACATCAGCATATCCTCTATTTTTCGCTTTAATATGTAGTGCCGGTACTTCACTTGCCCAATTTACTTTTTAGTGCTTTGGCGGTTCCCATAGCGCCGTCGTACAACATGCCCGCCAAAACAAGGGTTTCAAATTTGCCCCACCGTGCATGGTTTATGCGCTGTTGTAAAAATTTTTTTTTACAATAAAATTGTTTAAAAAAGGGATTGGTTTTACGCAGGTAGGTGCCTGTAACCGACGTTAGGTGTACCCTGTATTGCAGCAAATCTTCCGGTATTTTTTCAATGCGGTGGCCATCGGCTAGCAGGCGCAGCCAAAGGTCATAGTCCTCGCAATGTAATTGATGTTGTTGGTATGGATATTTTTTTACAATATTGCTACGCAGCATTACCGTTGGGTGCGCTATGCAATTTTGAAAAACCATCATTTTTTTTATAGATGAAAAAGTGGTGGTAGCCTGATCTTTGGTCCATTGGCCAGTCTTAGCTCCTCCATCGTTTATAAAACAAATGGTAGATGCTATTACTGCTGTTTCAGTATGCTCATCCAGCCAGTTCTTTTGTAGTTGCAGCCTGTTGGGCATACAAATATCATCGGCATCCATTCGGGCTATATACTGGCCGTTGGCCAACGAGATACCACGATTTAGCGTAAATACCAGCCCCTGGTTAGTAAGGTTGTCAAATGGCTTTACCCGGGGGTCGTCGTATTCGTGTATTATGGCCGAGGTGTCGTCGGTTGATCCATCGTTAATTACAATTAATTCAAAATCGGTAAAACTTTGATTAAGCACGCTTTCAATAGCCTTGGCAATATAGTTACTACAATTATAAGCCGGTAAAACAATGCTAATATAGGGTAAAGCCATGGTGGCAAAGTTGGGCTCCATTTGTCAAACTTCAAAACCTTACATTACGCCGGGCCGGGGCCTTATTAACCGGTTAATTAGCAAGCGTATGTGGTAGGCAAAATTGTAATAGATAAAAAAAGGTTGGGGTGTTTGTTCGGGTATAATATCGGCAATTAATACACGCGCTAAAAAGTCGTTCCAACTGCCGGGTTTTGCAACAATTATCTTGCTACCCGTTAGTTCGTCTTCAATACCCTGTAGCCTGTTTTGCCAGCAAACTACTGGTAAATGGTAACTTAATGCTTCAATATTTTTTGTTTGCATACCGCCGCCGTCCATTACCGGATTAATGTACACATTTGCCGCTAAAAAATAGTTGTCAATATCGTATACGTAACCGGCCATTATAAGGTTATTGGCCTGGAGACTTTTGAGGCGGGCAAAGGCTTTAAATTCATTTCGGCCGGTAATTATTATTGTGTAATTAGCCGGTAGTATTGGGCAGAGGTACTGCACAAGGTGGGCAACTGCCCGTGCGTTCGGCTCATAGTCCAGCGTGCCGTTAAATAGCAATATCTTCTGCCCTTCATCTAACCCAAATTGCTTTTGTATTGCTCGCCGGGCAACCTGCTTTCCCGTAATATCTTTAAGCTCAGTACAAAAGGGTATGATCATACATTTTTCGGCCGCAAGCCCACAATGCTTCACCAGTTGCTGCTGGTCGTCAATAGTTTTACAAATTACCACGCTACTGGTACTGCAGGCAAGGGTTTCTAACAATTTTATGGCGGGCCAATACCAACGCTTTCGTGTTTTAAAAAGAAGGTGTTCCACATTATGGCAATGAGTAATAATAGTGCAGTTGCAAAGGGCTTTTAATAGCCAGCCGGTAATGCTATAGTAAGGGTGTTCGATAATTACATGAGTTATTTGTTGCTTTTTGGCAAACCTTATTATTGCAAACCACATCAGGGGATTTACTATTTGCCATTTGCTATTGGGCAGCCAATTAAATACCCCGTAGCTTTCGTTGCCACGGGGTGTATTATTTTTACTGCAAAGGCATACCAGCGAACCCTGCTGACCAAGTGCCTGGTTAAACTCGGCTATTCCTTTTTGGCCTCCAAAATGCGCCGGAAGTACGTTGTACCATACCAGGCTCATTATTTTCATGCGGTTGCCATTGGTTTACGGGAGGCTATTATTTTTTTGTTTGTATTTTTTATTTCGGTACCTATAGCCCCTAGTAATAACAAAATGGTTAAGACCGAGCAAATAGTAGTTATGGTGCGGCCAAGATAATAGCTGGCTGGCTCAAACTTAAATACAATGGTGTGTTGGCCAGCCGCCACCGTCATACCACGCAGCACGTAATTAACTTTAGCAAAAGGCACTTTGTTGCCGTCAAGGTAGGCATTCCAGCCTTTGTCGTAATATACCTCGCTAAACACGGCTACCTGCGGGGTGGCAGTATTCGATTGGTAGGTAACCACATCGTGGTTGTTATTTATTAGTTTGATGTTGGCAGTTGAATCAGCATTTCCGGCACCCTTTAAAATATCGGCAAATGCTTGTTGGGCCACCGCTGTATCGCGGGTGTTAAGATTGTCCAGCGCCGACATTTCCTGCTGTGGGGTTTGTACAAATTGTACATTTTTTACAAACCAAACTGGCCCAAGCGCATCTGGGTTTTGTTGTATCTGCGGGTTTTTGGGGTCACCATAAATAATATACTTTGTGTTAAGCATATTAACCACGTTCATGCTACGCGGAAAATTGTACAACTGTTTTTCAATCAAATCCTGATAAATGCTCAGCTTGGCCGGGTGGTAACCACCAATGGAGTTGTGAAAATAGGAAGGAAGGGCACCATGGTTAAAAGCGACCGGCACATTATCGCCCACCACGTTAAATACACGGTAAGTACTGGTGTCCTTCATTATTGCCAGGTCCGCCGCAGTTGGCACAAACGAGGCGTCATTTTCTTCCTTCTCAAGGTAATTGTCGGCATTCAGGTATTTAACATTTACCGACATAATATCAATAAACGACAACACACCTATAACTGCCAAAGCAACGCCAGCTTTAAAAGTATTTTTAGCATACAGCCAAATGGCACCGCCACAAATAGCTACATAAAATAATGCCTTAAGTATGTCGCCAAAAAATATGCGCTTTCTGTCTTCAACCAACCCATTAATAAGGGATGAAGCAGCTGTTTCAAAAGTGCTTTTGGTAGCTGCATCGGGTATTTGTTGTATTTGCTGCATCATGGCAGTATCGCCGGCGCCCCTGTAACCAAGCCCAAAATAAGCAAGCAATAGCACCACAAAAACGCCACCAGTAACCATCAGCCCCTTTTTTAATTGAGCCATCAGCAATTTCTTATCATCAAAACCAAACAAAATTTTTTGCAGGCTCATAACAGCCATCATTCCTACAAGCAGGGTTGGTACAATAATAATCATTCCCGGTGCCCTAAACTTATTATACATAGGCAGATACCTGAACAAAAAGTTATTGAAACTTTCAAAAAAGCCACCCCAACTCATCATAACGGTTAGTGCAATGGTTGCCAGTATCCACCATTTATGTTTGCCATCTAACACCACAAAACCTACTATAGCCAAAAAACAAATTACTACACCGGCATATGGGGGCCCTGAGGTATGTGCTTCGCCCCAATAAGCAGCTATTGCGCCTTGCAATTGCTGAGCTACCTGTGGGTTCATTTCCTGCAGGGCTTCTACCGCTTTACTATCTTCGGTGGGCAGTTCGGCCGGGTTAATGCTGCCCCCATAAATATGGGGTGCCATCAATACCAACGGCTCGGCAATGTTCATGCTGTAGCTAAAGGCATAGCTTTTACTCAGGCCTTCTTTACCCACATTGCTGTTTCCATCGGCCAGGGCGCTTCCACCCCTAATGGTTTGGTTGGTGTATTCGTAATTGGGTAAAATAACTACTGCATTGCTAAAAACGCCTGTCAGGCCCGATAAAAGGGTAACTACTGAGGCAATTACGAGGTGTTTAAATTCGCCTGCCTTAACCCAGCCAACAATGTACCCAATGGTCATGGCAAAGCAAACAATCATTCCATAATAGGCAATCTGGTAATGGTTTTGCGATATGAGGGCGCCTGCAAACAGTGCTGTAAACGCAGCCCCCCATAGGTATTGTCGTTCGTAGGTAAGTATAAGCGAGCCCACCAGCCCAGGCAATAAAGCGATCGATAACATTTTGGTGTCGTGGCCTACCGATACTATCACCACATTGTAGGTTGCATAGGCATAGGCCAGCGCTCCAATAATACCAATCCAACTTTTAACGCGCAATACCTGCGTTAAAAAATAAAAGCACACACAGGCTAAAAAGAAAAACTGGAAAGGCTTACCCAAAAAAAGCGATAAGAGTTCACTCCAATAATAGGGTACGTCGTTATTGGTTTCGCCAGCTATCAGGTAGCCCGGCATGCCGCTAAACATACTATTGGTCCAAAGCGGGGCGTGGCCAAATTTCTCTTTGTAGTCATAAATATCCTTGCTCATGGCCTTCCATTGGGTAATATCGCTTTGCTGCAACACTTTACCCTGCAGGGCAGGTTTGCAATAAATAAACGCAACCACTAAAAAAATTCCAATCGCAATAACATGTGGTAATACCTTCTTCCAATCAATTTTATTCATGTAGATGTTTTAAGCGGATGGCAAAATAATACTATTTTACACTAAAAATTTTAATGCGGGGGCTTTTATTTGTAGCAAGGGTAGCGGTTATTTGCAACATATTTTTTATTGTTTGCCTTGTGCTGAGGGCTGCAAATCTGCCACTGGGCGAGGGTATTAAAGCATTTATTATAGTTACCGGCTATCCCTTATCATTCTTTATAAACCTATCGATACATATTATTCTCATTTCGCTGTTTTTATCAAAAAAGCCAGTCAGCCTTCCGTTGTCGGTAACCATTTTTAATGTAGCGTGTTTTATATTTCAAATTTTCTTCTTCCTGTTATTTTAATGTATGATACACTCTATCTTAAAAAATAAATCGGTCAAGTTGTTTATTGGTATGGCTTCGTTTTTTGTTGCCAATGCATTAATAGCTGAGTGCATTGGGGGAAAAATATTTTCGCTGGAAAAATTGTTTGGGGTACAGCCATTCAACTTTACCTTGTTTGGGCAGTCGGGGCTGGCATTTAACCTTACCTGCGGTGTTTTGCTGTGGCCGCTTGAGTTTATAATGACCGATATAGTAAATGAATATTATGGACCAAGGGCCGTTAGGCGCATTTCGTATACGGCTGTTATACTAATATCGTATGCTTTTTTAATGTTCTATTTCGCCATTAAAATTCCGCCTGCCGATTTTTGGATTGGGTCGGGTGCTGAAAATAATATTGGTAATATGAACGACGCTTTTAGTTCAATTTTTGGCCAGGGTATGTGGATTATATTAGGTAGCCTTGTAGCTTTTTTGGTTAGCCAAATAGTGGACGTCACCGTTTTCCATCGTATTAAAAAAGCTACCGGCGAAAAATATATTTGGCTGAGGGCTACCGGGTCAACGGTAGTTTCGCAGCTTGTTGACAGTTTTATTGTATTGTTTATTGCCTTTAAAATTGGCAGGGGCTGGACCTGGCAATTGGTATTGGCCATTTGTGTAGTCAACTATCTATATAAGTTTACGATGGCCGTGGTGCTTACACCAGTCATTTATCTACTTCACAATATCATTGAAAAATATCTTGGCCACGAACTGGCAACAAATATGAGGCAGGCGGCCATGGGTGTTAATGTTCCTGATAATAAAGTAGTGCCGGAAAGCTTTCATGGAGCATAAATGGAAACACTGAAACTTTCTGATGGTAATAATAGAAAACTTCCTTTGCAATTATTTGTTTTTATAATAATGTGGATGAAAAGTAAAGCCCGCTAAAGTCCGTGGATTTATTGAGGAAATGTGGCGTTCGTTTATAGAACTCTTTATATTTTTATTTAATTAACATAAAGAGCAGCAAACAATAAGTACTGAAAATATCTACTGCAAAATGTGCTACTGAACACGGGCAGCTTCTAAATATCAATAAAAAGAAGATCTTTATTTGCTTCCTTTTACAATATTATGTTACTTTTGCACGCACGTAAAAAAAAGATGAAATAAACGGTGTCGATTTAAAAAAAACAAAGATGTCTTATTTAACTAAAGAAAAGAAAGCAAACGTTTTTGCTGAATTTGGTGGCACAGCCGCTAACACTGGTTCTATCGAAGGCCAGATTGCCCTATTAACTGAGCGTATAACTTCAATATCCGCCCACCTTAAAACCAACAGAAAAGATTTTTCTACCCAGCGTGGCCTGATGAAATCGGTAAGCAACCGCAAAAGTTTGTTGTTATACTTGCAGAAACATAACCTGCTGGGTTACCGTGCGCTTATTGAAAAGCTTGGTTTAAGAAAATAAATCTTACATGCTACCTTATAAATACTATTCCCAACTGTACTTTTTCAGTTGGGAATAGTTGTTTTTTATCGGTTTGTAAATTAGGGCAAAAAAATATTTAAAACCTGGTGAAATTGGCTTTTTAAATTGCCATCATTTTCACCTAAAACAAACAATTTTTATGTTAACACAACCTATAAATGTATCGCTCAATCTTGGAGATGGACGCGAGGTTTTTTTGGAAACCGGAAAGTTGGCCCGTCAGGCCGATGGTTCGGTAACGGTTAGGCAGGGTAACTGCATTATTTTAGCAACTGTTGTGGCCAACTCCGAGCCTAAAGACGGACAGGATTTTTTCCCTCTTTCTGTGGACTACCAGGAAAAATTTGCCAGTGCAGGCCGTATACCAGGGTCGTTTTTTAAAAGAGAAGCCAGGTTGAATGATTACGAAATTTTGACCAGCCGCCTAATTGACAGGGCGTTGCGTCCGTTGTTTCCCGAAGATTATTTGTGCGATGTACAGGTGCTTATTTCACTTATTTCCAGTGATAGCGAAATTATGCCCGACTCACTGGCTTGTCTTGCTGCCTCTGCTGCGTTTGCAGTATCCGACATTCCCATTAAAGAAATGTTGAGCGAAGTACGGGTGGCAAAAGTAAATGGCGAAATGGTAATCAATCCTACCAGGAGCCAACTTGCCGAAGCTGACTACGAATTTATGATAGCAGCTACCGAAAAGAACCTTATGATGGTGGAAGGTCAGGGAAAAGAATGTTCAGAAGAAGATTTGGTGGAGGCATTACAGATTGCCCACGATGCCATCAGGATACAAATTAAAGCCCAGCAACAACTACGCGAATTAAAAGGCGTTACTGGTAAAAGAGATTATAAAAAACCAGCATTCAACGATGAGATAAAAGGTAAAGTGGAAGCTTTTGCAAAAGATAAAGTTTATCAAATAGCCAAAAGCGGCGTTACCAAGCACGAGCGCAGTAGTGCATTTTCGGCACTTAAAGATGAACTGGTAGCGAGTTTTGGCACCGAAATTATTGATGGTGATAAAAAGCTGGTAAAAAAATATTACGCCGATCTACAATGGGAAGTGGTTCGTAATATGATGTTGGACGACAGAATACGCCTTGACGGCCGCCAGTTAGACGAAGTGCGACCACTGGCAATGGAAGTTGATCCGCTGCCAATGCCACACGGTTCTGCATTGTTTACCCGCGGCGAAACCCAATCGCTTACTACGGTAACTTTTGGTACCCCTTTGGATGAATTGTTGATTGAAAGTGCAGCCAAGTCCGACTACTCAAAGTTTTTCCTTCACTATAATTTTCCTCCTTTTTCAACCGGCGAAGTAAAAATGATGCGTGGTGTTGGCCGCCGCGAAGTAGGACATGGTAACCTTGCCCTGCGTAGCTTAAAGCAAATTATGCCTAATAAAGATTACGCATACACCGTTAGGATCGTAAGCGATATTTTGGAAAGCAATGGCTCGTCAAGCATGGCTACTGTTTGTGCAGGATCGTTGGCGTTGATGGATGCAGGTGTGCCTTTTGCTAAACACGTAAGCGGTGTAGCTATGGGCCTTGTTACCCGCGAAGACGGAAAATATGCAATATTGACCGATATATTGGGCGACGAAGATCACCTGGGCGACATGGACTTTAAAGTTACCGGTACCCGCGATGGTATTTGCGGTGTGCAAATGGATATTAAAGTAGACGGGTTAAGTATGGATGTAATGCGTGAAGCATTGAACCAGGCTAAACAGGGCCGTTTACATATATTGGATGCTATGTACGAGTGTATGCCACAGCCTCGCGAAGATGTGAAGCCCCATGCGCCACGTATGCACAAATTGTTTGTTGATAAAGAATTTATTGGAGCTATTATAGGCCCGGGCGGTAAAGTGATACAGGAAATACAGCGCGAAACAGGCACTACCATTAATTTGGAAGAAGTAGGTAACGTTGGCGAGGTAAGTATTTTTTCGGCACAGAAAGAAGGGTTGGATAAGGCTGTAGCCTGGATAAAAGGTATTGTTGCAATGCCCGAAGTAGGCGATGTGTACGAAGCCACTGTAAAAGGTATTAAGGAGTTTGGTGCTTTTGTTGAATTTATGCCCGGAAAGCAGGGCTTGCTGCACATAAGCGAAATAAGCTGGAAGCGCCTTGAAAGTATGGACGGTGTGTTAAAAGAAGGCGATGTAGTTAAGGTGAAGTTGATAGGACTTGATGCAAAAACCGGAAAATTTAAATTAAGCCGAAAAATTTTAATGCCTAAGCCCGAAATGAAAGATGGCTTAATGGGAAACAGGGACGAAAGACGATAAATATTTTTTAAGAAATTTTAAAAGAAAGACCCGGCTTTTCGGGTCTTTTTTGTTTTGATAATTTTTGTGATAATTGTTTTGATTTTTTTTAAGAAATTGCCAAAGCTATTTATTTTTCCAAGGCTTAGCATAATAGCATACAGTGTGTTGCTTTTTAATTAGTTTATAAAATGAATAATCATATACTGATAACCATATTACTTACTAGCCAAATTGATAGTAATATGTTGATTGCCAAATTGGTAAACGCGGGCTTAGATGGATTTGAGGAAACCGGCGATGCCCTGTTGGGTTACGTGGATGAAGCCCATTTTAATGAGGAGGATGTGGCTGCTGCTGTTGATGGTTTGGGGGTAACGTACACCAAAAGTCTATTGCCAAAGCAAAATTGGAACGCCTTGTGGGAAAGTAATTTTGAACCGGTGCTGGTGGATAGTTTTTGCTCCATCAGAGCCTGGTTTCACCCGGCAAATGACACCGTGCCATACGATATTGAAATAACACCCAAAATGAGTTTTGGTACCGGCCATCATGCTACCACTTACCTTATGGTTAAGCAAATGCAAAACATGGATTTTTTAGGCAAAACAGTAGCCGATTTTGGAACAGGTACAGGGGTGTTGGCTATTTTAGCCAAAAAGTTAGGTGCGTTAAACGTATTGGCTATTGATAACGAGGAGTATAGTATAGAAAATGCTACCGAGAACGTAGAGAAAAACGGTTGTAATAATATAGACATCCGGCTTGCTTCGGCTTTTACAACGGAAGAGCAATTCAACATTATACTTGCAAATATTAATCGAAATATTATTATTGACAACTTAAAAGCAATGCAAGATTCAATGACAAGGCCCGGCATACTTTTATTGAGCGGTTTGTTATTAAGCGATGAACAAGAAATTGTAATACAATGCCTTAAGCTTAAATTTTCATTAATAAACAGGCAGGAGAAAAATAATTGGATCACCCTACAATTTTCATTGCCATAAAATGCCTATATTAAACAATTGAGGCTAATATTTTTTGTCACTTAACCTTATTGCTACAAATGAGTGAATTTATATTTATCATGATTGCATATTTGCTTGGCTCCATCCCTACTTCGGTTTGGGTAAGCAAGTATTTTTTTGGTGTAGATATACGCGACTATGGTAGTGGAAACGCCGGTGCTACCAATACTTATAGAGTGTTGGGCAGCAGTTGGGGTACCTTTGTAATGGTGGTTGATGTTTTAAAAGGTTTGGTGGCAACCTCGCTGTACCTATTGTTGCCACATTATTTAGGCGATGAGTGGGACCGTACCAACTTTATGATCGGCTTAGGCCTTGCAGCGGTAATTGGCCACATTTTCCCCATTTTTGCCGACTTTAAAGGCGGTAAGGGAGTAGCCACTTTATTTGGAATGATCATAGCCATTCAACCTGTAGTGGCCTTGTTTTGTGTAGTAATTTTTTTATTGGTGTTATATCTTACCCGTTTTGTATCGTTAAGTAGTATACTGGCAAGTTTTGCCTTTGCTATTTTTATTCTTTTTATTTTTAATGAAAAAGAACCATTGTACAGGGTTTTTGCAGTGTCGGTTGCACTAATGGTAATGCTTACGCATCAAAAAAATATAAATCGCATTTTAAAAGGTACCGAAAGCAAAATTCCCATTTTGAAGTACCGCGACCGACGTAAAAGCAAGCGCAAAAATGGTGACTAGATCTCCACCTTACCTTCTTTTTTAATTATTTTTTTGACATGTTATAGCGGCACTTGTGTGCGGAAAGTGTTTGTACCTATACATTAATTTTTTAAATATTTGTTTTAGATGCACTACAAAATTTTGGCGCAGGTATGCAACAATGTATTGGTATCATTATTGAATGTATGCCCGAAAATATATGAATATGAAATCCAGACTTTTAATACTTGCGTTTTCGGTGTCAATGCTAGTTGTAGCTTGTACAACCAATGCTTTAACAGGTAAAAAACAACTGTCGCTGATTGGCGATGAAGAAGTTACCAATATGGCAAAAAATGAATACAAGCAGTTTTTATCGCAAAGTAAAGTGGTAAGTACAAGCCAAAGTAAAGATGCAGAAATGGTGAAGCGTGTAGGCTCCAGAATAGCAGCGGCAGTGACAAATTATTATACAAAGAAAGGTTTGGGCAACGAATTGTCGGGCTTTAACTGGGAGTATAACCTTATTGCCAGTAACGACGTGAACGCGTGGTGCATGCCCGGAGGAAAAATAGTGGTGTATACCGGTTTGTTGCCTATAACTCAAAATGAAGCAGCGCTAGGTGTGGTAGTTGGCCACGAGGTAGCCCATGCCATTGCCAAACACGGTAAAGAGCGTATGAGCCAGGGCCTTATACAACAACTTGGCGGTGTAGCGTTATCGATAGCCTTATCAAGTAAGCCACAGCAAACGCAGGCTTTATTTATGCAGGCGTACGGAGTTGGCTCTGCCGTGGCAGTAACATTGCCACACAGCCGCAATCAGGAATATGAAGCAGACCAGTTAGGATTAATTTATGCAGCATTAGCCGGCTACAATCCACGCGAAGCAATACCACTTTGGAACAGGATGGAAGCTGCCGGTGGCGGTCAAAAACCACCTGAATTTTTGAGTACTCATCCGTCAGAGGGTAACCGCATTGAAAGGTTAGAAAAACAGATGCCTAATGCCTTAAAATACTACAAACCGGTGGGTGGAAAATAGCCCTAGAAAACACAAAATCTGAACAAAAGTTGATGAAAATTTAATAAAATTTATCTTTTTACCTTAAAATAGCGTATATTTTTCTACCTTTGCATACCTATATTTTCGATAACCCTTAAATCTATTTGAGGCATGTCGCATCAAAGTTTGTTTGAAAAGTTAGAATTAACCGATGAAAGGAACCTGTTAATCCAGGGATTACCATCATCCATTGAAAAGCAGTTTATAAAGTTGTCGTATTCAAAAAACGTAACTCCGCTGCTTAACATTAAAAAAATTGATTTTGCATTGGTTTTCGCAATCAATGGAAATCAGTTGAATGGTATTTTAAGTGAAGTTATTCCTGCTATGCACGATGAGGGTAAGCTTTGGGTTGCCTACCCTAAAACCAGTAGTAAAATCTCAAGCGATTTAAATCGCGATTGTAGCTGGCGTATTTTAGTCGAAAACCAGTATGAAACTATTGCCGAAGTGGCATTAGATCATGTTTGGTCAGCCCTTCAGTTTAAAAGAAGCGAAGCTGGATTGGCCATTGAGGATTTAGACATTGAAGTGGACGAACTTGTTGAAGAAGAAGAATTTGACAAGGAGATTTTGGTGTTGCCTGCGGTATTGGAAAAAGTGTTTACCAGGAACAAGAAAGCCAGGGAATGTTTTGAAAGTTTACCCGAAAGCCACCAAAATGAGTATTTGGTGTGGATTGAAGGTGCCAAACGCGAGGATACCCGAACACGCAGGGTAGCGGCCACTGTAGAAAAACTGCTGGCAGGAAAAAAGTCTCCTACCGAAAAATAGCAGGTTGACTGAGTCAGATAAAAATGCATTCATTGTTAAAAGTGAATGCATTTTTATTTTAAGATAACAGTGCCCAGTAAATTGGTGATTTTTTGTTCTTCTTCCTTTAGTTGCTGATGGATTTTGATAAGGGTAAGCTGCTCCTCAAAAACAGTGGTATTTTCCATATCTCTTTGATTTTCGTCGAACATTTTTTTTATTTTCCGCAGTTTAAAATAGTTAACGCTCATTAATACATCCTCGCGGCTAACATCGCGGTTATTGATGTTAAGGCCCTCCATAATTTTATCCCAGTTGGGGCTTAACTCATAAGGGTGCATATCTAAGTTAGTAACTACTTTTCGCATAGTTTCGTTGTTGTAGTATAGCAGCGTTTTACTGGTTGGCTGGTTGCCGTTGTGGTACTCCGTTTTATAAGTGTCATACACATATAAAAAATCGCTGTTGTCTATATGAAAAAAGTCCATTTGTTCAAATATAAAGTCGGCCATGGTTTTGTCCTCGTCCCAGGGTAAAAGGCCATATTCCAGCAGTACCCTAATTAAATTTCGTTCCTGAGGTTCGTCGTGGTTTACAAGACCTATTACCTCGTCGGGTGCCAGTAATGGCTCCTGGTTGGCTGTGCCCGGCTGCTGGTACTGGGAGCGTTTATCATCTTTTTCAAGTTTGTCGCGTTTGTATTTGTTTACCAGGTTGGTTAATCCACCTTCGTCAATTTTTAAAAGTGCAGCGCACTGGCGTATATAATCCTGCTGGCGGGTAAAATCTTCGGCTTTGTTTATTTTACTAAGCGTTTCGGCTACGGTATTAACCACGGATGCCTTTCTTGCCGTATCGTTGCCCGCCTCGCTCAGCATTACTTCCATTTGAAAAATAACGAAGTCTTTTTTATTGGCATCTATAAACGACCTAAAGCCCAAAGCACCTACCCTGTTTACATAACTATCAGGGTCTTCGTTATCGGGTATTAGTACCAACCGAACGTTCAGGCCTTCTTCCAGGGCCAGGTCAAGGCCTCTCAGCGCAGCCTTTACCCCGGCACTATCTCCATCGTAAATAATGGTAAGGTTGTTGGTATATTTTCTTATTAACCTAAGCTGGTCAACGGTTAGCGAGGTACCGCCGCTGGCCACCACGTTTTCTATACCTGCCTGGTGCAGGCTTACTACGTCAGTGTATCCTTCTACCAGCAGGCATTCATCCATTTTATCAATGGTTTGCCGTGCAAAATAGGTTCCGTAAAGAATTTTACTTTTTACATAAATGTCATTTTCGGGCGTGTTGATGTATTTAGGAGCCTTGTCGGTACTTTTAATTACGCGTGCCCCAAAGCCAACTATTTTACCCGATACACCATGAATAGGAAAAATAATACGCCCTCTATAATTATCGGCCAACTGATCGTACCTGTTGGTTACCAGCCCGCTGCGTACCAAAAACTCAGTATTAAACTGGTTTTGCAGGGCTGCGCTGGTAAAGTCGTTGCGTAGCTCAAGGCCATAACCCAATTGAAATTTTTGAATAATTTCTTCCCTAAAGCCACGGTGTTTAAGATAACTTAATGCAATATCGGTACCCTCGTGGGTGCTAAAAAGATTGTTGGTAAAGTGTTTTTGAGCAAAATTATTGATCACATACAGGCTATCGGCGGCCTGTTGCTGTAGTTTTATTTCGGGGCTAACCTCTGTTTCTTCAACTTCGATATTATATTTTTTTGCCAGCCATTTTAAGGCGTCAACATAGCCGAGTTTTTCGTGCTCCATTAAAAAGCCAATGGTGTTACCGCTTTTACCACAGCCAAAGCACTTGTAAATTTCTTTACTTGGCGATACGGTAAAGGAGGGACTTTTTTCGTTGTGAAAAGGGCAGTTTCCTAAATAATTGGCACCTCTTTTTTTTAGTTTTACAAACTCGCCAATCGTTTCAATAATATCTATGCGGCTGGTAATTTGTTGTATGGTGTTGGGCGAAATCATGCTGAAAAACTGCTAGGGTGTTCAAATATCGCAAGTAAAAAGGGTAAGGCAACAGTATATATATACCTTAACGTAATTGCACAATAGCCTTGTTAGCGTATACGTGAATTGCTACAGATCGGAATTTGAATAACACAACAAAAGCCGGAAATTGTATTAAAGCTGGTTGCAAAAAAATAAGTAAGCGGTGCATTATTAGTTCAATATTTCGTAAATGGTTAACGTTTTGGTTTTGTTTTTTAGGGGAATATCGCCAATGCGATTAAATTGATAGGCATCTTTTATTTTTTCGTAGGTTGCCTCGGTAACCATTATTTGGCCATCGCTGGCTGCCGATTGCAAGCGTTGGGCGGTATTTACGACATCGCCAATAACAGTATAATCTAACCGTTTAAGGTTTTCGGAGCCTATGTTTCCTGAAATTACTTCGCCCGTATTTATGCCAATGGCCACTTTAGGAAAAAACTTAAGGTCGCTGGGTTTATTGGCCAACTCATCAATATTTTTACGAACGTTTATACAGGCATCAATAGCGCGGTCAAGGTGCCGGTCGCCTTTAAAAACAGCCATTATTGCATCGCCAATAAATTTGTCAACATAGCCCTGGTGGCCAATTATTGATTGCACCATTACATCAAAATAGCAGTTTAGCAATTTAACTACCTGGTCGGCAGGTTCTGTTTCGGTAATAAGGGTAAAGCTGCATATATCAATAAAAACGATAGTAGCATTAATGGTTTCATTTTTTAACAGGGTGGCTTCAAACTCCTGTCCGCTCATAAAGTTCAAAACGTTTTCATCAACATACATTTTTAATATGTTATTTTGTTTTATTGCCTCTACGGTTTGTTTTAGCTGGTTTACATGGGCAAGGGTTTTTTCAATGGTCAATTCAAGGTCGTCAAAATTTACGGGCTTCACTACAAAGTCAAAGGCACCTCTGTTCATGGCAGTACGTATATTTTCCATATCGCCATAAGCGGACACCATTACGGTTTTAATTAGCGGGTTGCTTTCTGTTAGTTTGTTTAAAAGATGCAGCCCATCCATATCGGGCATATTAATATCGCTAAGTACAATAGCTACATCGGGATGTTGTTTTAATTTTTCAAGGGCCTCTACGCCGTTAAGAGCAAAAACAAATTCGTATTTATTGTCGCGTATTTGTTTCCTGAATTTTTGCTTAATCAACATTTCAAGATCTACTTCATCGTCGGCAACTAATATTTTGGACATTTTATAATATTTTCAGTTTCTCTTTTAATTGAGTAAAATCTATTGGTTTGGTCAGGAAGTCGTCGGCTCCAAGGTCCATGGCATTTTTATAATTTTCGTCGTCGCCGTAGGCGGTTACCATCATTACAACAGGTGGTGGTGTTTTATAAGCATTTTTTATTTTTTTTAAAAGCTCCAGGCCACTCATACCGGGCATATTTATATCCGACAATATTAAAACAGCTTCGTGCTGGTGATCCTTCATATAAGTAAGTGCTTCCTCGCCCGAATTGGCAAAGGCAAAATCAACTTTATGGTCTTTAATCTCCCTTCTAAAACGCTGCTCAAATAATACCTTCATATCTTTTTCGTCGTCAACCACTAATATATTCATGACTTGGTATTTTTATTTAACATCTGACATTAAATTATTTAATAATTTGCTGTCGAAAGTTTTTTGGGCAAAATAAGCAATACAACCCCCATTAACAATTTAACCCCTATTATATTTCTGGTTTGGTAGGTAAATTCACTTTTCACTCCCGTAAAGCTGGTATCTGTACAATAAATTTTGCAAATTCCCCGGTTTTGGTTTTTACTTCCATTTTTCCCCCGTGGCCTTTGGTTATTATGTCGTAGCTAAGGGACAAGCCAAGGCCCGTACCTTCACCAGCTGGTTTTGTGGTAAAAAACGGCTGGTATATTTTTTCAAGTACATTGCTGGGTATGCCAAAACCATTATCGCTTACGGTTATTGTTATAGTATCGGGTTCGCCGTAACTATAGCTTTTAGTCAATTTTGTTTCAACACTTACCTTTGGCTCGTATGCGAGGTCGTTGGCGTACAATTTTTTTCGTTTTTCTGAAACGGCATAAAATGCATTAGTAAAAAGGTTTAGCATTACCCTGCCAAAGTCCTGTGGTACAACCTTTAACAGTCCAATTTGGTCGTCGTAATCAGTTTGCAATGCCGCATTAAAATTTTTGTCTTTAGCTCTTAGTCCATGATAGCTAAGCCTAAAATATTCATCTGCAAGTTCGTTTATATCAGTAAGCTCTTTGGTGCCTGTGCTGCTTCGGGAGTGCTGCAGCATTCCCTTTACAATGCCGTCGGCCCTTTTACCATGGTGCGTAATTTTTTCAAGATTTTTTTCAATATCGTGTGCAATATCTAAGGCCATATCGGTATTTCCCGCTCTTAATTCTTCTGACAGCTCGGCCAGTAATTCAACACTCACCTCCGAAAAGTTGTTTACAAAGTTTAAAGGGTTTTGAATTTCGTGGGCAATTCCTGCAGTAAGCTCGCCCAGCGAGGCCATTTTTTCAGAATGAACCAATTGCTTTTGAGTAGATTTTAGTTCTGCCAGTGTTTCTTCCAATGCATCTTTTTGCTGTGTCAGCTCCTGCGTGCGCTCCGCTACCAAACGTTCCAGTTTGTCGTTTTGATCTTCTATTTGCCGGTGTCGTTCTTCTTCGGCCAAACGTTTTTGCCGCTCTTTTTCAAGTGCTTTACGCTGGCGGCCCGAAAGCCATATCATGGCAACCATCCAGGTAAGGGCAATACTTTTTGCTATATTAAAATAGTTATCGAGTTGGTCAAAAGTAGATACTGATATTGTTTGTATGAGCCTTTCTATAAAAAGCAAAATCATTAAAGGCAGCAATCCATACATGGTTCTACGGGCCTGCTCAAACACATTGTATTTAAAGGTAATGTACACTAATGCTGCCTCAAAAAAGGTCCAAAGAAATAGAAGATTGCTATTAATTTTTAATATCAACCCTATAATGGCAATAGCGAGGGTTACAAAAAATGAGTATTTCAATATTTCCTGCCAAAGAGGATCGGGCGAAAATTTTTTTACTGTTCTTCGAAGATAGCTGAGGTAAGCTAAGGTGATTACAAGTTCGCCCGTCATTGTTTGATAAAAAGGTTTTTAAAGATGTTGTAATTAGTTGTGCGGAGAAATTGGCTTTTGACAAATGTAAGGATACGATTTGGTTACATCGCTGCGTTTTTTAAGGCTAACTACTATTTAGGGATGTGTGGTAATATATCAGTCAACAAGCCATTAGGTATATAAAACTTTATGCTACTTTGCTTTTTACCTACACGGCTGAAGTATATTTTTCTTAAACCCAAGATGGGCGTTGCTACCGTAAGGTTCATGCAGGTAAGCCTCCTTATCTTTGTAGCCATATGCATTACGTAACTGTTGAAAACCTGACGAAAAGTTTTGGTGTAAACCCGCTTTTCGATAAAATTTCTTTTCATATAAACGAGGGCGATAAAATTGCACTGGTGGCCAGGAATGGCGTGGGGAAAAGTACGTTATTAAAAATTTTAAACGGGCAGGAAACTGCTGACAGTGGTACCGTTTGGATAAATAAAGATGTAACGGTAGCCCTGTTTGAGCAGGACCCTAAGTTTGAAGAAGGTAAATCGATATTAGAAAATATCTTTCATACAGAGAACCCGGTTTTAAAAGTGATAAAGGAATACGAGGCGGCCGTGGAAGCCGATGATGGTATGGCCATTGCCGAGGCATTGGGTACCATGGATGAGCTGGATGCATGGACGTTTGAAGCCAAAGTAAAGGAGATACTGGGTAAACTAAATATTCACCACCTGCAACAGGCGGTTGGTAGCCTAAGTGGCGGACAGCGAAAAAGAGTTGCCCTTGCACAAACCCTCATTGATATTGGTTTTGAACACCAGCACACTTTGTTAATTATGGACGAACCAACCAACCACCTTGATGTAGAAATGGTGGAGTGGCTTGAGCACTACCTGAATGGCGAACATGTAACGCTGCTGATGGTTACCCACGACAGGTATTTTTTAGACGCCGTTTGCGAAGAAATATGGGAAATGGACCGGTCGGACATTCATACGTACCGGGGCGATTATGCCAACTATCTTGAAAAGAAAACGGCTCGTATAGAAAGTGAACTGTCCACCATTGATAAGGCCAAAAATACCTACCGAAAGGAGCTTGAGTGGATGCGCAAACAGCCAAAGGCCCGTACCACCAAAAGCAAAAGCAGACAGGATAATTTTTACGAGGTGCAGGCCCAGGCCAAAAAGAAAATTGAAGATGCGCAGGTACAACTGAGCATGAAAATGAGCCGTATGGGAGGCAAGATAGCCGAGCTGAAAAAAGTAAATAAATCGTATGGTGATAAGGTGATTATGAAGGGGTTTGAATATACTTTTAGCCGCGGCGAACGGATAGGTATTGTAGGAAAAAATGGGGTTGGCAAATCTACCTTTTTAAATATTTTGCAAGGGTTGGAACAGGCCGATAGTGGCAAAGTAAACATAGGCGAAACGGTGGTTTTTGGAAATTTTTCGCAGCAGGGTATGGAGTATAAAGAGGATCTGCGGGTAATAGAATATGTAAAAACTTTTGCCGAAAGTTTTCCGCTGGCCAAGGGAGGAAGCATAAGCGCTTCGCAGTTTTTGGAGTTGTTTCTGTTTAGTGGCGATAAGCAATACACCTACCTAAGTTCGCTTAGTGGTGGCGAAAAAAAGCGGCTACAACTGCTGGTCATCCTTTTTATGAACCCCAACTTTTTAATATTGGATGAACCTACCAACGATCTTGACCTACCTACACTGGGTGTGTTGGAGAACTTTTTAAGCGAGTTTCAGGGTTGCCTGTTGATAGTAAGTCACGACCGATATTTTATGGATCGGCTGGTAGACCATTTGTTTGTATTTGAAGGTGGTGGCGAAATAAGGGATTTTCCCGGTAACTATACATTATACCGCGAATGGTTAAAAGCCAACGAAAAGAAAGGGGATAAGTGGAATGACCTGGAAAATAAAAAAAGTAAAGGGGAAACTACAAAAGAATTGGTTGAAGAAAAGCCGTTAGGAAACACTGGTGCGATGGCTGCCTCAGCCACCGTAATGGTATTAAAAAAAGCAGGCTTTAAAGAAAAGCGTGAATTTGAATTGCTTGAAAAAGAAATGAAGGAGATGGAAAGGGAAAAAACAAAACTGGAAAACGAACTTGCCACCCTGCCCTTTAACGAAATAGCCAAAGCAAGTGTGCGCATAGGGGAATTAACCAACGCTTTAGGTGACAAGGAAATGCGTTGGCTGGAGTTGAGTGAGATGATGTGAGTTTTTAAGTAAAAATTAAAAAGTGAATGATCAATAGTCAATGGTGTATAGTGAGTTGTGACAAGGTGAATACAACGTGACACGTGTAAAGGTGAAAGAAAGGTGAAAGGTGAAAGAAGTGTGAAACGTGAAACGTGAATAATGAAATCTTTAAACGTGAAAAGGTGAAGGTGAAAGAAACGTGAAACGTAAATAATGAAATCTTTAAACTTGAAACGGTGAATGGTCAATTGTGAATGAAACATGATCCGTGAAATAATTATGTGTGTATAGTTAATAATGAAGGGTTAAATGTGCAATTCGTTTCTTAAACTTGTAGCTTGGAACTTGTAGCTTGTAGCTTTGACAACTCACTATTTATAACTCTGCAAATCATGGAATTACTAGGAACTGGTTCTCGCATTAAGCACCCAACGTTTGGCGAGGGGGTGGTGATACGGTTGCATAAACGCGTTTACGAGGTTTGTTTTTTTGCCGTTGGTATTAAAACGGTAGCGAAGGATTTTATGATTGAAGTAATTGAGCGGATAGAGCCGGACTACAATGTAAGCTTTAGCGAGGCCGAAGATGCTTTGATAAAGATATTGCGGGAGTGGAGCGACTCTACGGAGATTATACCGTTGGGCGATAAATGGAAAAATGGCCTGATGATACTAAAGCCTGGCGATAGCAGCCTTAAAGAAAAGGAAGTGGAAATCGAAATATTTTTTCATAAAATAGTAATGCTGCGTGATCGCCTCAGGGTAATGGAGCAAAAAATTAATGCCCACAAAATTTTGACCGACGAAGAGAAAGTTGACCTGCAGCAATACATTACCCGCATTTATGGAAGCCTTACTACGTTTAACGTATTGTTTAAACACAAGTTTGACCAGTTTGAAGGGGATAATTCAAAATAAAAATTAAAAATTAAAAAAAGGGGTGGATTTGTCGGCAATGATTAAACAATTAGGCTTTGAAGTTTATTTTTTTGCCTTTAAAAAAAAATAAATTATTAACGATGGGCCGAAGCCGGAGCAAAATAAATATTCCGGAGCTCTCTGTTAAAATGTATAAACGAATGCAAATGCAACTGCGTTTTTGCAATTGTGTACCGTGAACCAATTTGATTTCTTAAACAAAAACATCCGCAACAATTTGCTGCGGATGTTTTGTGTAAATGATATAAAAAAAGTATCAGGAAACTATAACAAAAATTAGTTCACTGCTTCTTCCAGATAGGCTTCAACGGGCTCGCAGGTGCATACCAGGTTACGGTCGCCGTGGGTATTGTTTACGCGGCTGATGCTTGGCCAAAATTTGTTCTGGTTTAAATAATCCAACGGAAATGCAGCTCGTTTGCGTGTGTAAGCATGTTTCCATTCGTCGGCCGAAATAATACGCACGGTGTGTGGTGCATTTTTCAGCGGGTTATCGATGGGGTCAAAAGTTCCATCTTCTATACAAACAATCTCCTCATGAATGGATATCATAGCATCGCAAAAACGATCCAGTTCTGCTTTGTTTTCGCTTTCTGTAGGCTCAATCATAATAGTGCCTGCCACCGGAAAGCTAAGCGTAGGTGCATGAAAACCATAATCCATTAACCGTTTTGCCAGGTCTTCGGCTTCTATACCCAGCGATTTGAAAGGACGTAGGTCAATAATAAATTCATGGGCGCAGGTATTATTTTTGCCGCTGTACAATACTTTATAATGTTTTTCCAACCTTGTCTTCATGTAGTTGGCATTTAAAATGGCGTATACCGTACTTTGTTTTAAACCAATAGCTCCCAGCATTTTAATGTAAGCGTAACTAATTAGCAAAATGGAAGCCGAACCATAAGGCGCTGCACTAACTGCATTGTGTTTTTGGCCGGTAAGGCCTTTGTTATGACCGGGTAAAAAAGGTGCTAATTTATTGTTTACACAAATGGGGCCCATGCCTGGACCGCCGCCACCGTGTGGTATAGCAAATGTTTTATGCAAATTTAAATGGCACACATCGGCACCAATAATGCCAGGTGCTGTTAACCCAACCTGCGCATTCATATTGGCCCCATCCATATATACCATACCACCATTATCGTGTACGAGGTCGCAAATGTATTTAATGCTTTCTTCAAACACGCCATGGGTAGAGGGGTAGGTGATCATTAACCCCGCAAGGTTATCCTTGTGCTTGTTTACATTGTTCTCAAGGTCTTCTACATCAATATTACCTTCTTCGTCGCAGCGGGTAACCACTACTTTAAAGCCAGCCATTACTGCACTTGCAGGGTTAGTACCATGTGCTGAAATAGGTATTAGGATAATGTTGCGGTGTTGCTGGTTGTTATGGGCGTGGTAGCCACGAATGGTCAACAAACCTGCATATTCGCCTTGTGCGCCGCTGTTGGGTTGTAGCGAAGTGGCTGCAAAACCGGTGGCACTGCTTAACCAGGCTTCTAATTGGGTAAATATTTGCTGATAACCCAACCACTGATTAGCGGGGGCAAACGGGTGAAGGCTGCTAAATTCGGGCCAGCTAACAGGTATTAGTTCGGTGGCTGCATTAAGCTTCATTGTGCAGCTACCCAACGCAATCATGCTGTTGTTTAAACTCAGGTCGCGGTTTTCTAAAAATTTAAGATACCGCATCATCCCGGTTTCACTATGGTGGCTGTTAAATACCTGGTGCCTTAAAAACAATGAGGTACGGGTAAGGCCAAAAGGAATGTTATTAAGAGATACTTCGCTGCTAAACGTAGCCTGCGCATTTGGCAACCCTGCCACTTCCGAAAAAATATGTAGAATGTCTATCACATCCTGGCGGGTGGCAGTTTCATCTAACGAAATACCAAGGGTTGTATCGTTGTAATAGTAAAAGTTGATTTCCTGCAATTCCGCCCTTTCTCTAATCGCAGCTACATTTTCAACCTGTATTTTGAGCGTATCAAAATAATATTCGTTCAATTGTACAAAACCCATTTCCTGTAACTCATCGCTCAACACCTTTGCCAACAGGCTGGTACGTTTTGCAATATTTTTTAAGCCTTGGGGCCCATGATACACTGCGTACATAGCGGCCATGTTGGCAAGCAGTGCCTGCGCTGTGCAAATGTTGGAGGTCGCCTTTTCGCGGCGTATATGTTGTTCGCGGGTTTGTAACGCCATACGCAGGGCACGGTTACCTTTTGCGTCTATGCTTATGCCAATTATCCGACCCGGTATAATTCGTTTAAACTCATCTTTAGTAGCAAAAAAAGCAGCATGCGGTCCGCCAAAGCCAACAGGTACACCCAACCGCTGGCTATTGCCTATTGCTACGTCGGCACCTAACTCGCCGGGAGGGGTTAACAGGGTAAGGGCCAACAGATCGGTGGCCATTATTACTTGTGCGTGGTTGTGGTGTACGGTTTCAATAAAGGCGCGATAGTCGTTAATGTTTCCGTTGCTGTTTGGGTATTGTACAATAGCGCCAAAAAACGTTTCATCAATTACGGTTGTTGTATAATCGCCATACACTAACTGCACCTTTATTGGTGTAGCACGGGTTTCAAGCACCCCTTTTGTTTGAGGAAAAATATTGTCATCAACAAAAAACTTTGGGGCAATTATATTCTCGCCTTTGTTTTTGTAATTAAACAGCATGGCCATAGCTTCAGCAGCAGCGGTCCCTTCATCAAGTAACGATGCATTGGCTATCGGTAAACCGGTTAGGTCGCTAACCATTGTTTGGTAATTCAACAGGCTTTCCAGTCTGCCCTGCGCAATTTCTGCCTGGTAAGGGGTGTATTGGGTGTACCATCCCGGGTTTTGAAAAAGGTTACGCAAAATTACCGAAGGGGTAATAGTATTGTAATACCCCTGGCCAATGTAGGTTTTAAAAACCTTGTTTTTTAAAGCTGTTTCCTGTAACTCGTTCAGGTACTGAAATTCGCTCACCGGTTCGGGCACATCAAGGCTTTTGTGCAAGGTAATAGAGGCTGGAATGGTTTTTTCTATCAGTTCTTCCAAACTGTTCATACCAATAACCTTTAACATATCGGCTGTCTCGGTATTGTTGGGGCCAATATGGCGGCCTAAAAATTCGTGCGATTGTTGTTCAAAAAGATTCATTTGCTTGGTTGATTTACTTAAAATGGCTTTCAAATTGATTGCTTATTAACGTAAATAGGTAGGTTTTGTTGGCCGAAACTTTAATTGTATTAAAAGCAACATGTGAGGAGTACTTTATAAAAATCATACTTCTTTAATATCGCTTTGTCAATTATTTTTTTAGGTTGAAGTGCAAAGTTATGGCAGGTAAGGCATAAAAAGCGTTACGTTTTACTTTGTTAAAAACATGGACAAAACTTTGTGTAATGTTAGTGACATCTAATAAATTTTTTATTAGTCAAACACCAATTAAAATATAAATTGGCAGGGCTAATGCAACTTTTACGCTACACAGGTACACAATTTGTTAAGTAGTGGCAGTAACCTTTTTGTAGTTAAGATTGATGAGTTTAGATTTTAAAACTTTAATAATTATACGCTAGTTGTTACACTTAATGTTAAATAAAAAATCCTGATAAAAATGGCTAAATAAAATTACCAACAGTACAAGAGTGGGACTTCTAAGGTCATAGAGGCAGGCTGCAACGACTTATTAAAATTGCTATAAAGCCCGGCGCCAAAATATAAGCACCGGATTGCGGATAGTCATTAAAACTTTGTAATAAATACCGACCTGGTTCGGTATAATAGAAAAAATTTAATATGAAGATTAGCAAATCGGGGAGTTATTTTATTTCGAAGGGCTTTGAAACTTTTTTTGTGGATGTATACCATGCAGCAAGTTTTGTAGCAAGGTTTTTTAAAGAGGCTTTCAGGGGTAAGGTAGAAATTAAAGAAACGATAAGGCAGTGTTACGAGGTGGGCTATAAGTCGTTGCCCCTTATTTCGCTTACCGGTTTTGTTACGGGACTGGTATTTACAAAGCAATCGCGGCCATCGCTGGCCGAGTTTGGCGCAACCAGTTGGTTGCCTTCGCTAGTGTCTATTGCCATTATCAGAGCGCTTGCTCCACTGGTTACTGCATTAATTGCAGCAGGCAAAGTAGGTAGTAATATTGGGGCCGAATTGGGCAGTATGAAGGTGACCGAGCAAATTGATGCCATGGAAGTTTCGGCCATTAATCCCTTTAAATACCTGGTGGTTACACGCGTACTAGCTACCACCTTTATGATTCCAATATTAATGTGTTACACAGGTTTTGTGGCAATGATAGGTTCGTACGTTAATGTGGCAAGTAACGAAATGACAAGTTTTGTATCCTTTTTTCAAATAGCCTTTGAAAAAATTTCTTTTCTTGATTTAATTGCTTCGGTAGTAAAATCGATTGCATTTGGTTTTACCATTGGTATTGTAGGCTGCTATAAAGGCTTTAATGCCAGCCAGGGTACCGAGGGCGTGGGAAAGGCTGCCAATTCCTCGGTTGTATTAAGCATGTTTCTCGTTTTTATAGAAGAAATACTTTTGGTTCAGATCACTAATAATATAAGGGGCTAATCTTAATGGCAGAAGTTAATAATAATTCAGAGCCCGTAATTGTAGTAAGCGACCTGTATAAGTCGTTTGGAGAAAAACACGTGCTGCAAGGTGTTAACTTAACCTTGCATCAACAGGAAAACCTGGCTGTATTGGGTAGGTCGGGTACCGGTAAATCGGTGCTTATTAAAATAATTGTACGGTTGCTAAAACAAGACACCGGCACTATTAATGTGCTGGGCCAACAGGTTGAAAACCTGAATGAAAAGGACCTGATGGCACTACGGTTAAAAATTGGTTTTTCGTTTCAAAACAGCGCATTGTACGATAGTATGACCGTTGGTGAAAACCTTAAATTTCCACTGGTCCGCAACGTAAAAAACTTAAAGAAACGCGATATTGACGATCAGGTAGAGCAGGTATTGGATGCTGTAGGCCTAAGTGAAACCATTGACCAGTGGCCTTCAGAATTATCGGGGGGGCAAAAAAAACGCATTGGTATTGCCCGAACGCTCATACTACGGCCGCAAATAATGCTTTACGACGAGCCAACTGCGGGCCTTGACCCAATAACCTGTGTTGAGATAAATACGCTGATACGGGAGGTGCGCGAAAAATACCATACCAGCAGCATTATTATTACCCACGACCTAAGCTGTGCCAGAGAAACCAGCGACCGTTTAGCTATGCTTTTTGATGGCAAATTTATAAACCAGGGCACTTTTGAAGAGGTGTTTGCCAGCAAAGACCAACGGATACAGGATTTTTACAACTATAACTTTATTAAATAATGAAAACAGCAAATCCTAACAAAACGGCATTCACCGTAGGCATATTTATTTTTATTGGTATCGCTATTTTAATAACCATGGTACTTACCCTTGGCGGCCAAAAAAAGATTTTTCAGAACTCTGTAACCGTAAAGGCGGTTTTTGATGATGTGCAAGGACTACAAAAGGGTAACAACGTATGGTTTTCGGGAGTAAAAATAGGAACGGTAAAAAGAATTGCTTTTTATGGCACCTCGCAGGTAGAGGTTGATTTGGATGTACAAAAAACCTCGGTGCAATACATCCGCAGCGATTCAAAAGCAAAAATTAGTTCCGATGGTTTAATAGGCAATAAAATAGTAGTTATTTACGGTGGAAACGTAAACCAACCTGTAGTAGTTGAAGGCGACTTATTGACGGTTGAAAAAGCAGTATCAACCGAAGAAATGCTTGGAACACTGCAAAAAAATAACGTGAACCTTTTGGAGATCACCGGCGATTTTAAGACCATCAGCAACCGCCTAAACAAAGGCGAAGGCACCATTGGCAAATTGTTGACCGACGAAACCCTCGTTAACGATCTACAGCAGGTAATGACCACCTTACAATCGGCAGCCACCAACACGCAGCGCTTAACCAATACGCTATCTTCGTACACCGCCCGGCTTAATAAAAAGGGTACCCTGGCTAATGAGTTGGTTAACGATACCATATTATACGCTAACCTAAAAAGTTCTGCCGTACAAATAGAAGAAATTACCAAAACCGGCCAGGCTGTGATTAACGACCTTCAACAAGCAAGTACTACACTAGGCAAAAATTTAAAAAATCCTAACACGCCCATCGGCGTTTTATTGATTAACGAAAATGTAGGCACCGAATTAAAAAGTACCATGCGCAGCCTTAACAGCAGTTCCCAAAAATTAGACGAAAACCTGGAGGCACTGCAGCACAACTTTTTGTTGCGTGGCTTTTTTAGGAAAAAGGAAAAACGTGAAAAAGAAGGAGAAGCTGTTAGGCAATAATCAACATTAGCCGATGTACGCAAATTATTTTTTTGCCGAAAGCTATATAACAATGGAACTTTTTTGCGCCAGGCTCAAATTTATTCTGCTGCCTTACTTGTCTGTTTAACCTGCTTCGGCCGGGCAGCGCGTTCCAATAAAATTATTCTGGCGGGGCTTAAACGGCTTTACGTTGCCCATTTGTATTGCAACAAGGCTATTGAGCATGAATGCAAAAATTATAATAGTTTAAAAGTGTAACCGATACTTTAAATACAGCAGCGGCAATGTGTCACAATAATTTGATTGACAGTGCTAGTTTATTATCTTGTACTTAAATTTTGTTATCGTGACCACATCCTTCAACGCCCGCCTTTGCATAGTTGTTTTGTTTTTGCTATTGTGCATTTTTAATGCAGCCATTGCCCAGGATAGCCAGCCAAAAGCAAAAAAAGAAAAAGCCGAAAAAAAGGGGCTATACCAACCCGGTCCATTGTTTCAATCCGATTCGTTGCTGGAGTTTAAACTCACCGGCAACCTGAGAGATGTATACGGCGACCGCGATCCTAATTCCGTACAATACCGCCCAATGCTTTTGCAGGTAAACGATCAAACATTGGGTGCGGCCACTATTGGCATAAGGGTAAAATCGCGAGGACATTTTAGGCGCATGCGCGAAAATTGCTCTATGCCGCCATTGTGGATCAACATTGACAGCGGGGCAAAAATTAAAGGCACCGTTTTTGAAAAACAAAATAAACTAAAACTGGTAACCCCTTGCCAGGGCGACGATTTTGTGGTGCGTGAGTACCTGGTATACCGCCTTTACAACATTTTAACCCCTTTTAGCTTACGTGCCCGCCTTGCTAAAGTAACGTTTCAAGATTCGGCAGGAAAAGTAAAAACGCAAAGCCAATACTGCATGTTGTTAGAAGATGAAGACAAAGCTGCCAAACGAAATGATGATAATAATATAAGAGATGAAGAAAAGGTTACCGTTGAGCGACTTGACCCCGAAGATTTTACCCGTGTAGCTATGTTTGAATACCTGATAGGTAATACCGATTGGTCAGTACCTTATTTGCACAACATCATTCTTGCCTTTAAAGATTCAGCCTTTGTGCCTACCGCTATTCCGTACGACTTTGATCACTCGGGCATAGTGAGTGCACCGTATGCCAATCCGCCCGAGCAACTACAGTTAAGTAGTGTACGCGAACGCGTTTACAGGGGCTATTGCCAGGAAATGAAAGAATTTGAAGCAAACATTGCCCTTTACAATAAACTAAAAGATGAAATATATAAGCTTTATACCGACTGTCGCTACATTGACGATAAGTACAAAAAAGCAACCGTCCGGTACCTTGACGATTTTTATAAAGTAATCAATACTCCCAAAACAGCCGAACGTGAGTTTCGCCGGGTATGCTCGGGCGGCCAGAAGTACCAGATAGGCGGTTATTAAAATTGATTGCGAGTGTTTGTTTTTGTAAGTTGTTTTAAAACGATTACCAAGCTATGAATACAGACAGACGTAAATTTTTAAAAGATGCCAGCCTTGCAGCGGCATTTTTTTATATTGTGCCAAGGCATGTACTGGGCAGGGGATTTACAGCCCCCAGCGACAAGCTGAATATTGCCGGCCTTGGTGTAGGCGGAAAAGCCGAGGTGAACCTGCCGTATGCTTATAACAAAGGTGCCGAAAACATTGTAGCCCTGTGCGATGTGGATGACCGAATGGCAATAAAGGCAAAGCAATTGTGGCCAAAGGCGCCCTATTACCGCGATTACCGCGACCTGCTTGATAAGGAATATAAAAATATTGACGCGGTAATTATAACCTCCCCCGACCACATGCATGCACCCATGGCCCTGGCAGCTATGCAACTGGGCAAACATGTGTATTGCGAAAAACCCCTTACCCACGATATTTACGAGGCCCGCATACTTACAAAGGCCGCTGAAAAATATAAGGTGGTAACACAAATGGGCAACCAGGGCAGTAGCGGCAACGATACCCGGCTGGTTGAAACATGGATACAGGAAGGAATAATAGGTGATGTAAACACCGTGCATGTGTGGACCAACCGACCCGTTTGGCCGCAGGGAATACCAACACCAACAGGTAAGTTTGCCATTCCAAAAGAAGTAGATTGGGACCTTTGGCTAGGCACTGCACCTTATCGCGACTTTAACCCAACTTATTTACCCGCCACCTGGCGTGGCTGGTCCGACTTTGGCACCGGCTCGCTGGGCGATATGGGCTGCCATTTTATAGATGTTCCGTACCGCGCATTAAAACTTGGATATCCCACAGCAGTAACCTGTAGTGTTGGCTCGGTATACAGTGGCTTTTTTGAAGAAGAAGTATTTACCGACAGTTACCCGCCCTCGTCAGTAACTTATATACAATTTGCTGCACGGGGTGCTATGCCACCGGTAGAAATGGTTTGGTACGATGGCGGCATTAAACCCCGCCGCCCTAACGAGTTGTTACCCAATGAGCCAATGGGCGAGTTGGATGGAGGGATTATTTTTGAGGGGTCAAAGGGCAAACTAATGGCTGGGCTATTTGGCCGTAAACCTACCTTGTTACCCACCCGGTTAATGGCGCAAACCAACCTGCCTGCATCAAAATATCCTTTTGTGGCGGGCGGTACCGAGGGCCATCAAACCCAATGGGTAAACGCCTGTAAACAGGGGTATGGTGCATATACCAGCTCGTCGTTTGACAAAAGCGGGCCTTTGACCGAAATCGTGTTAATGGGAAATTTAGCAGTGAAGAGTTACAATTTTCAAACTAAAAAAGGTGGTGGACAATCGGATTTTCCTGGCCGAAAGCAATTGCTGTGGGATGGTGAAAACCAACGCATCACCAATTTTGAGCCTGCCAACCAATTTGTGCAAAGGCAATACCGCGGCAATTATTCGCTTAATTTATAAAATAAATTTAATGACTATCCGCTATTTGGTACCCTCACTGCTGCATATAAAATCATGATAAAAAAGGCTGAATAAAATTATCAACAGTATAAGACTGCGGCCTCTATGGTCAAAGAGGCGGGCTGCAAAGTCAAATAAAAACTTCTATAAAGCCCGGTTTTAAAAAATACTGGCACCAGATTGCGGATAGTAATTATAAATTTCAAATACATTTATGACAAAAAGCCAGAAGCATTGCTGCGCCCGGTTTTTCTCAATTTAACCAATCCAAAGCAGGGACAAAATTGAGCAACAAAAGCCAGGTATGGAACCATTAGCCTTTATTAAAACCTATAAACTTACGGTTCATAGATAGTCCTCAACAGTGGGCTGGCCCTTGAGGGTCAAACGTAGAACCTAACCGAATTTGTTAAGAGCATTTGGGGTTCTATTTAACCTTACAACACGCTTTGATTTTTATAAATCCATATTGGGGTAAAATTTGCCCATGAGCAAAGCAGAAACAACCTTATGTTTTGTGCTTTTATTTTTGGTAATAGCAATCGTATTACAAAAAGCTATGGTGTTAAACCAACTACACAAACCAATTGTATCAATAGCATGAAAAAGTTATGGATGGTGCTGCCCGTGGTGTTTGCTTCGCTTTATGCACAAACGCAACCACCTTTATTAGGCCAAATTAATACCAGGCGAAACAGCATCAATAAAACTGGAATGGTGGTTTTAGGCTCGTGGGCAACGGCCAACATTGTTACCGGTGCCATTGCTGCCGGTAATAGCACTGGTCAAACAAAATACTTTTACCGCATGAACACTTATTGGAATGCGGTAAATATTTCGCTTGCCGGGTTTGGCTATTTAAATGCCCGGCGGGCTAAGAACGATCAAAACCTTTCGGCTTCTTTAATGGAACAAAGCAAAGTTGAAAAAACTTTTCTTTTTAATACAGCACTTGACCTTGCATATGTGGCAGGCGGCCTTTACCTGAACGAAAGGGGTAAAAATTTCATTAAAAACCGGGACCGATTTAAAGGGTTTGGCAACAGTATTATGCTGCAGGGCGTTTTTTTGTTAGTGTTTGATGCAGCCATGTATGGTATTCACGCAGGTAATGGCAAAGGTTTGTATAAGTTAATAAGCAACGGCAACGTGGCCATGTCACCAGGAAGTATATCAGTAAGAGTGCAGTTGTAATTGTGCAGGTTGTTTAGCTAAATATCTCTTATTGCTTTTAAACCTTACTTAATAACCAAAATTTGGTACTGCCTTTTATTTAAGCTGCCCATAAAAGCAACTGCACCCGGCAAACGGCTAACAGTAATAAATGGTTTTTTAAAAAAGATTGTCTCAAGTTCGTCTTTATCACATTCACCAAGCCTGCGGTTTCCACATTGTTATTAATATATCTTCTTCATCTACACAACCAATATTAGCTCAAAGGTGGTTCCTTCGCCCTCGGTTGAGGTAACTTTTATTTCGCCTCCATGCGCCTTTACAATATCGTAACTAAGGCTTAAACCCAGCCCGGTTCCTTCGCCGGTTGGTTTGGTAGTAAAAAACGGTTGAAAAATTTTGTCTTTCACTTTTGTTGGTATGCCGTTGCCATTATCGGTAATCATTAATTTAATATAATCGCCTGCTTTTTGCGACGTAACCATTACCAGCGGATGGTAATCATCGTAGTTTGGCGTGCCTGCCAACTGCTTCTTTTTATCGAAAACTGCATAAAATGCGTTGTTGTAAAGGTTTAATAGCACCCGCCCAATATCCTGTCCTACTGCTAATATGGTTTCAATAGTATCATCAAAGTGAGTTTTAAAAGTAGCGTTAAACGTTTTGTCTTTTGCTCTTAAACCATGATAGCTTAGCCGCAAATATTCGTCGGCCAGCGCATTAATGTTTACCGGTGTTTTATGGCCGGCGGAGATCCTGCTGTGTTGCAACATAGCTTTTACAATACTATCGGCGCGTTTTCCATGGTGTGTAATTTTTTCTTCGTTATCATATAGGTCATTCATCATAGCGGTTAAATTACCCATGTCGTTTTTTGCAAGGGCTTCCTTTATTTCGCCTAACAACTCTTTGTTCAGGTCCGAAAAATTGTTTATGAAATTTAACGGGTTTTGAATTTCGTGGGCAATACCAGCGGTAAGCTCGCCAAGACTTGCCATTTTTTCGGCGTATATTAATTGCTCCTGCGTTGCCTGTAAATTGCCCAAAGCATTCGTTACCGCATTTTTTTGTTGTTCTATTTCAATATTTTTTTCCTGAAGTTGTTTTGTTCTTTCCTGTACCCGGTTTTCAAGCTCATCGTATAACTGCGCATTTTCGAGCGATACCGCTATTTGACCCGATAAAAGCTGTACCAGTCCTAACCGTTCAACAGTAAAAGTGCCGGCTGTTATGTTGTTTTCTAAATAAATAAGTGCCAGAAGGCGCTTGTTTTTTACCACGGGCACACACAGTACTGACAACGTTTGGTGTTTTTTAATATAGGCATCGTTAGCAAACTGTATATCGTTTACTGCGTTGTATAGTACCTGCGGTACAAGGCTACGGCGCACGGTGCGTAAAAGCGAAAGTGGGTGCGTTTCGGACGTGGTAGCGGTTTCTGAAAGTTGTACCGGCGTTTGTCCGTTTTTAAATGCAATGGTTACCAAATCCTCCATACGAGGCACCATTAACTGTGCAGTTTGAGCGCCCGTATTTTCAATTAAAATGGTCGATAATTTTTCAAGCAGGCTTTCCCATTTTATTTCGGCAGCTATACTGTTGGAGGCTCTCAGGAGGCTGGTCATATCAATATCTGTCGACTTTTTTTCCATGACCTGTCTAATTTCTGCAAGCAACGGATGTTTCTTTTCCAGCTCTGCACATTTCAATACTGCCCCCCACGCTTTATAAAAATGGTAAGCACGAATTATATCTTCGGTAGTTTCCTCCGTTAAATACACCGCTTGCATAATAGCTGCTTTTGCTTCGCAGGCAATGGCAGCCCCATATAATATTCCCTGTTGTTGCAACAGGTAAATGGCCTGCTCCAGTTCGTATACCGCCTTTTGTCGCTGCCCATTTTGATTGGCAGCCAAACCATTAATTAAATGGCCCCATCCCCCAAAATTATATGGTGCTATCACGGCCCAGGCAGTTAATTGCTTATGTGCTTTTTTAGTAATAGACAATGGATTTTTTTGCGATCTGAAGCAAAGAATGGTGTTGAATATAATGGTGTGAATGAGGCTTACCGAGCTTAGCCCCACCAGTGAAAGGCGGTTGAGTGCAGTTTTTAAATTGTTGACCGCATTATTATTTCGTAGAAAAATAACATCGGCAAGGCTTGTTAGTCCCTCGGCAATGGTTAAACTGGTGTGGTTGTTTTGTTGCATAAATTTTTCGGTTGCCTCGCCGGCCGAAAAATAATGGCCTTCCATAAAATGCAGGGGCATGTTGCTATGGCTCACATCTTCTACAAATTGTAGTATCATTTTTAAAAAGTCTTCCATTAGTACCTGTTGCTTATCGGTGCAGGCAATAAGGTGGTCTTTTAGCAGGGGTTCAAGCAAAGGCAGCGCCTTACCGCTATAAAACTTAAAAACATCGCCCGTGGCTAATGAGTAAAAGGCCATTTGCACGGCACCAATATCGCGACTGAAATGATAGTTTTCGGAAAGCGTACCGGCGTTTTCTGCAATACTACTATGCCAATGCCTTGACAAGGCAGCATCCATAAAAATAGTGGCAGCACGCCCACTATAATTGCCAAACCTTTGGTCAAGGTTTTGGGCAAGTGTAAACATGTCGTTGGATCGCTTAAACTGCTTATTAAAAGCCGATAAAATAAAACCATACGAAGCAAATACCTGCCCCATTGTTTCGGAAATACCCTTTTTTAAACTAAGCGTAATTTGTGCTGCTGCAATAAGCGGTAGTGCTTTTGGTGCAGCTAAAAAAAATGCTGAAGACGTTGTTTGTAATATTTTAAGAATGATAATGGTACGCCTGTCGGTGGAAAGTGGCAATTGTTCCAGTTCGGCTACTGTTTTTGTGCGCATTGACGCCTGCAATTTCACCAGTGAAAATATAATCTTATACAGGCCTGGTTTGGCAGAAATAATAATTTCAAGTTTTTGTAAACTTTGCAGCGTAAATGCTACGGTTTCTGTTAGTTTTTGCTGTAGCAAAAGTGCCTGGCATTCAAGCAGGTCAATTTCGGCAACGTCAAGCTGGTTGCCTGTTGTGGCCCTTAGTTGTTGACTGGTAGTATCGAACTCGCTAAAGCGAAGCGCAAATACCTGCATTCTTAGTATGTTTAATACCAGCGTAAAATGTTGTTCGGGTGGCAATGCATTAGCAGAGCCTCTTAGTTTGGCCTGGTAATATTGCAAAGCATCGTCAAAACCAGCTACGGCCTCGGCTTTTGTAGCACCATTTTGTAGTAGCTGCCCAAATTTTTCAACGTTGGGCTGCTGTAATTTAACTACATAGCCAAGCAGCGTATATAACGCAATATCCAGTAACCTGTAGTTGCCTGTTTCAAACAAATAATTGGTAAGGTTTGCCAGTATTTGCTGGTTAACATTTAGGGGCGTTTTATGTGCAATTTGGGTAATTAGTTGTGGATCGGCAAACTTAAAAGCATTATTGGTACTGGTAGGTAAAATAACCTGTAGCCATCGCAGGTTGCGAGTTATAGTTTGCAGCGATTGTGCTGTTACATTTGGTAATGCCGCCGCTAATGTTGGTAAATCAAAATGCAGCCCAATGGTTGCTGCTGCCTGTAAGTAAAGCGTATCGTCGGCAGGCAATGCCGCTAATTTTTCCTGTAAAAGGGCCACCATGTTACTGGTGCTGTTAAGCGTTGTTATGCCTTGTACATCTACCTGCCAATGTTTACGGTAAAGATTTGGTATAAAGCATTTTTGTTGCGCTGCCGTTTGCAATAATTGTACAATATGCGATGCTTTACCACTGGTTTTATGTAAAAGAATGGTGGTTAATTTGTCAATAGCCTCAGGATCGATTGATGCATTCGTCAAAAAACTACTTAACTGGTTGTAATTCACCTCGTGTATGCTGAGGGCTTTTTTTACAACACTGGTATCGGTTTCAAATTTTTTAAACCATTGTTGTACCTGCTCATAATTACCCGTATTGGTATTTACCGTTGCTACAAAAACAAAGTGTTGCAATTGTGCTTCGCCCAGCATAAATAATAAAAAACGCATGGTTTGTGGCGTTGCCAATTGCAGGTCTTCCATCAAAAACACCAAAGGTTTTTCGGGCTTTGCAATGGCCGATAACACATTGGCCAAAACAAAAGCTAGCCGGTATTGGGTTTCCTGGGCGGTAAGCAGGGGTGCATTTTTTGTAAAACTTACCACTTCGTGCCATGCCGGCGAAAAATCGCTCAGTACCTGGCTGCCTTCGCCCGGCAGGTTTAATATATTGTCGCAAATGTTGGTTTGCGTTGCTATTTCACTATTTAAAACCAATGATGCAAGGTCGTCAAAGGCTTTTTTAAGCGTAAAAAAAGGCACCTTGTCATCGTCGGCAAAATTGCCCTGGATTACGGCGTAGTTGTTACCGGGCAGCTTTGTGCCTATGTGGCGCAGTAACATGGATTTTCCACTGCCGTTTTCGCCTTCAATCAGCAGGCATCCACGCCCGGTACGTTCGGTAAACGATTGTATAAATTCCAATGTTTCTGCTAACTCATCGTGTTGGCCAATAGTTTCGGCGGGCACAGTAAATCGTACCGGAAAATCGGTTTCTCCCAGTTCAAACAACCCCTCTATGCCCTCGTTTTTCAGGTGGGTCGCTCTTTCCCAATCCACCAAAAGGCTGTTGACCGATTGGTATCTTTTAGCAGCATCTTTATGTAACAGCTTTTTAATAATAGCACTGGCTGCAGCACTGATGGCGGGGTTACGTTGGCGCGGCTCGGGAGGTACTTCGGCTATATGTTGCCAAATTATTTTTACGGTATCGTTACCATCAAAAGGGGGCCTGCCAATAAAAAGGTCATACAGCACTATGCCCATACGGTAAAAGTCGCTGCGATAGTCGGGCAGCATGGCTATCCTGCCGGTTTCTTCGGGCGAAAGAAAAGCAGGTGGTAAATTATTTTCGTCGTACGCCGGCACTTCCACAGGAGGCATTAACTGCTTACTATCGGCGTTATAGCCAAACAAGCCGGTATAAAACACATGGGGTGTAAGGGTTAGCTCGTGCCGTAAATATAACCATTGCAATAATTGGGTGGCTATGGTCCAAACATCGTCCTGTTTAACAATAAAGCCGGCAGCCTTTAGCCCCAACGATGGATCATTTTGCATACAAGGTGGTTTTTCCCAAGGTATTTTTTAGGTTGATAAAGCTGGTCAATTGCCTGCTTTTTACAATTTATTTATACTGTTTTATCAAAATTTGGATATACGTGTTCGGTCATAAACTGTTCCATCCAAGCCTTCTTTTCAATGTTCGAAAACTTATTTATCACCCAGTCATAATCGGGTTTTACCGGCACATGGTAGGTAGTGGGGCTGCTGGCGCAGTCGGGGCTCCACGCGCTATGTATGGTAAAGGCAAATTGTAAAGATGGGTGCGCCAGTTTACAAACCGGGCCTTTGTGTAATGCAGCCGCATCAAACAACCAAACCTCGCGGCGGTAGTCGTTAATATCGGGTGGCAGGTTGGGCGGTCCTATTACCATAGTGCAAAGTATATAACCGTCCATGTCAACATCAACCCCTTCGGGAATGCCGTTGGCGCGGTTACGTGGCACAAATTGTAGCGAGCGAAGGTTTTCATTCATAGTAAACAACCAGTAGTCTTCGTCAATTTTCATAGTGTCGGTATCTTGCCTTAGCAGGCAAAATGGAACACCTTGCTTTGTGTAGTCTAACAATTTATCTGCATCGATAATCCTGTTTTTATAGTCGTAGTATAAACTCCAAATAAAGTGGGTGAGCATACGTTTGTCAAGCCCGTAACTTTGCCAATAATTTTTACGAATGCGGGGCACCACTTTATCGGCCGATAAAATATCGCGATAAGTATTTAAACCAACCGCCCAGGTATGTGCCTTTACATTTTGAACAATATCGCCTTCAAAACCTTTGGAGTGCACAATAAACTGCTCAATAATGATCCCCGTTTCGCCGTCTACCACAAACTTACCAATACGGCCAATGTCCATTTCGCCGCAGGTCATAAGGCCCACGGTATTTTTGTAGGCGGCTTGGGTGCGGTCAATGGCTAATGTATCATAGGGCCTTATCCATTCAGCAGCGCAACTGGCAGTGTTATGGGAGGTGTGAAGGGTAATATGGTTGTTTGGATTATCGTAATCCATTGAATAGTGCACCGTTTCTAACGGGGCAGTAAATGATTGAGCGGTTACAGTTTCAACGCCTGTTTGCAGGCTGGCCCTGTTAATAATATATAGCGGGGTTTCGGGCAACATGGTTTTGCTTGTTATCCAGCGCAACAGCTCATCCAGCCATGGTTGGTTGGGAAACGGAACGCTAAACATAATATCAAGCGTAAATTTCACCGATGAGTCAACCAATACTATATAATCTTTCGAAAAATTGGTTTGGTGCATACATTGCGCTATGTAAAGGTTTTGCCCGTTTTTGTCAACCACACGCCATTTGTCAAGTTTGCCCGTACCGGTCCAGCGAAGCAGGTACACCACGTTTTCCATACCAAATACATCGCGATAGTTTTGCTCAGCATTTTGCAAAGCGCCGTCCACGTCAAATGGTTCAAGGGTTCCATCGGTATTTTTGGCCGGTTTATTACTGCTTAAAAAGCTCAGTAATTCCAATATAAAACCGGGAACAGCACAACCCTTCAGTTTACGTTTTTCAAGGTCGTCGTATAATTTTTTTATATAGGCCTCCACCAGTTCTTTTTCGTGAAGTATGCCTTGTGTTAGGGTACGTGCCTCAAAGGCAAGGTTTGAGGCACTTTTACCGTAATTAACGGTAAATAGCTCCTTTGTTACGGGGTCAAAACTGGGGTGCGCTGTGCTTAGTGTTAGTGGAAAAGTATATTCCAATGCCGGTGGAAATTCGCTTAGCCACTCTTCATTTGTACCAATAGGTGTTTTAAGTATCATGGTGCTTGCATCAACCTCATAAAACCGGCCGGCATCAAAATTTACTGTCACCCGTGTATGCTCGTCACTGGCAAATTTAAAAAGGTTGAGGGCAGTATTTAATTGGTTGCGGCTTCCAAGATACTCCGATGTGCGGGCAAGGCCCATACCCCTAAAATACTTGCCTTCAGCATGGTAACTTGTGCCATACCTTGTTGCATAATCGGCATAATAACAAGGGGTTTTTAGCAACGATGACTGAACGCTTAATTTACCTGGCTCGTTCATATCAAACCGAAAAAGCATTGCATCGCCATTAAATAACATTTCGCCGTACTCGCTATTATGTTTGCCATCGGGCTGGTCTTCGGGTTGTGGAGGCGGATTGTTTACAGTACCACAGGGTGAGTTGATATACACATGCCCCATAAGGTCGGTTGGGATAGTACCTTCAATAGTGTTAAGTACTACAGCTATTTCTTCGCGGCTGGCGTAAGTAAACGGTTTTGTCATTATTTAAAGTTTACAAGGGTGGGTGGTGTTGCCTCAAAGGTTAATGGTTTAAATATACGGTACAACATGAGAGCTGCAATATTTTTGTAGGGTGCTGGAAAAGTAAAAAGTGAAAAGTGAAAAGTGAAAAGTGAAAAGTATGGTAGGAAGAAAGTTGCTTTGCTGCCTTCATTTTTTTTTTGATTTATGATTTTTGGGTTGGTGGAGAAATTAAAGAACGGTGTGTAAAGGGATGTGTCGTAGGGTGTCATTGGTAATTTATCAATATCTAACGGCCGCCCAACGGTTTTAATTTTTTTTCGGTTAATGGTATCCCGGTTTAATTTTAGTTCATTTAAAAAAATAAGCGGTACGGTTTGCGGCTGTTTAATTCCATAGGCTTCCTGCGGAAAAGGAATTTCGGCAGGTTTACTATTGCACGATATAACAAAGAAACCAATAACGATTAAAACTAAAAACGAGGGCCGTATTTGCTGCCACATATTTGCCAATTAAAATAGATTTTTTATTTAGTAAATAAATATTTTAAATGGAACGTGCCTTTAAAACAGTACTGCATTAACTTAATAAAAAACCCCACCGGTTTCAGTAGGGTTTTTTAGTTTAAACGCGCATTGGTTCTACGCTTTTTCAAAACTTATGCATTCTTTCAGTTCTTTTTCGGAGTAAGCCAAACCATATTGTTTTAGCACATCGTCGGGTACGCCGTTCCATTGGTGGTAGCCGTTGCCAATATAGCCAACATCTTTAACGCCCATTTCGGTAGTGTAAAAGCCGCTGGCCGTAAGGTTACGCATAAGGTTAAAAAAAGCTACGCCTTGTTGCATAGCTGGTTTGGCTTTTTTTGGCCAGGCTATCTCATCTACTATTTCCATTTGCTGCTGCGTTGTGCAGTTTTTAAATGGTTTTTCGTATCGGTTAAGGCATTGTACATCCAACCAGCGCAGCCCGCCCCGCATAGGCAGTTGATGCTGGGGCATATCTTTTACAATAAACTCAATAAACTCGGGCACTTTGGCATCGGTGGCGCTTCCGCTTACTTCGTCGCGGGGTATTATAATATCTGCAAGAATTGTGATGGTTGCCATTTCCTCAGCGGTAAAATATTTGTCCTGTTGAAGTTGTTGGTTATAGGCGATCTCCTCCTTTGTACGGTCGGCATTTTGGGCCGCCGTAGGTTGCGTTGCAACGCCGCTTTTTGGGTTGGGTTGCTTACACGCTTCCACTAACACCCCGGCGGCCAGGCCACCTACCAACATCGTTTTAAGCGATTTTCTTCTGTCCATAGCTGTATGTTTTATAATTTATGTAATTCTTTTTTTATGATGCACTCTGCTATTTAAAGTACACGCTGCAAGGTGCGTTGCAAAGCGATAAAATGCCGGGTTCAAAAAAAACCAGTTATATATTTTGTTTTTTCATTTCGCCAACAATGTACTCCGATGCCCGCATGCTTAGGGCCAATATGGTCCAGGTAATGTTTTTGTCGGCCTGGCTTACAAACTGTCCACCGTCTACACAAAAAAGATTTTTTACATCGTGTGCCTGGCTGTTTTTATTAAGTGCCGATTTACGTGGGTCGTTGCCCATACGCACGGTGCCTGCTTCGTGTATAATGTTGCCCGGACTGTGCAGGCCGTAATCGTTTTCTTTAGTAGCATCGCCGCCCCAGGTAATTACGGCACCCATACTATGTAAAATTTCTTTAAAAGTTTCTTTCATGTGTTTGGCCTGGTTTATTTCGTAATCGCTCCACTTGGTATTAAATCGAAGTACGGGTATGCCATACTTGTCCACTACGTTAGGGTCAATTTCGCAATAGCTGTCTTCGCGGGCAATGCCCTCTCCGCGGCCGGCCATACCTACGTGTGCGCCAAAAAAGTATCGGTAATCTTCTTTTAAACTTGCACCATAGCCACCGGCTTCTTTTTGTTTTCCCTTAATTGGGTAGGTGCCATTCAGGTTTTCCATACCCCAGTTAAAGCCATACAGGGGCATACCAAATCCGCCACCATATTCAATGTGGTAACCACGTGGAAAATCGAGCTTTTTATTGTCCAGCCACCATGGGGTGTAAACGTGCATACCGCCTACGCCGTCCTCGTTGTAGCGTTTTCTATCAAACAATTCGGGAATAATGCCGCCCATATCGGCGCCTGTGCTATCGTGCAGGTATTTGCCTACCACGCCACTGCTGTTACCTATACCATTGGGAAACCTTGTGCTTTTACTATTAAGCATCAGGCGGGCACTTTCGCAGGCACTGGCGGCAAGTATAACGGTGCGGCCAAAAACCTGGTATTCCATCATATCTTCCTTATTAACAAAGCTAATGCCGGTAGCCAGCCCGTCTTTATCGGTTAGCACTTCGCGGGCCATGGCATTGGTAATAAGGTCAACATTACCGGTTTCAAGGGCAGGTTTTACCAGTACCGACGAGCTTGAAAAATCGCCATACACTTTACAGCCACGGTTGCATTGCGCACAAAAGTGACAGGCCCCGCGGGTTTTATTTATTTGTTTGGTTAGGATAGACAGCCTTGAAGGGATGACCGGAATACCAATATTGTTGGCCGCTCTTTTTACAAACATTTCGTGAAGGCGGGGCTTTGGTGGTGGAAGAAAAAAGCCATCGGGATCGTTGGGCAGTCCTTCGTTGGTTCCAAAAACACCTATTAATTTATCTACCTGGTCGTAAAAGGGTTTAATGTCGTCGTAGCCAATGGGCCAGTCATCGCCCAGTCCATCAATGCTTCGGCGCTTAAAATCTTTAGGTCCAAACCTAAGCGATATACGCCCCCAATGATTGGTACGGCCGCCAACCATGCGGGCCCGCCACCAGTCCCACTTGGTATTGTTGGCATGGGTGTAGGGTTCGCCATCAATTTGCCAGCCCCAGTAGCTGGCATCAAAATCGCCAAAGGGGCGAAACTTGGTGCTGGCACCGCGCCGGGGCGACTCCCAGGCATTTTTCATTTGTGAAGCATTTTTGGCAGGGTCAAAATCGGGGCCCGCTTCCAGCAGGCATACTTTTAGCCCGGCATTGGCCAATACATAAGCAGCCATGCCACCGCCAGCGCCCGAACCAACAATAACAGCATCGTACTTTTTAGGTTGTTTTTTAATTTGAAGATCGCCCATATAGCAAGTATGTTTTAGATGGTAAGTTAATGGAAAGTGGATTTGAAAAAGTAAAAAGTAAAAATTAAAAAAGGCAATTTTTTTGATGAAAGTTCAAATGGTTATCGTCGGTTGATTTTTCATTTGGCCTTAATTATCAAAAACAATAGTCAAGTTTTGAAACTAATATTTTACACGTGGCCTAATCTTTACCGCCAACTGGGATGAAGGTAATTTGTACCTGCCAATATTTTTTGTCAGGTAAAACTGAGTCATAACCGTGCAACAGTAAAATAATATTCGGGGCTAAACACACATTGGTATAATTTATTAAATTAGATAAAATGGCATTTGGAAAAATATGTTGTTAAGCGTTTTAATGACTATAGTACAAAAAGGTTTACCTGATGCTACAATATATCCCCCTGCTTTAATTTTTTTGCTGGAATTTTTTTGGCTAAATGCTATATGCGGGAGGCTAAAGGCTGTTTTCTCACGGCCATAGTCAGTTGGCGGCTGGCTGGTGGCTTTGTACTAAGGGCTATTAGCTATTGCCTGTTACCTAATTAACGTAGCGGTACCTTTTTGTATAAACGGCTTGTTATTGTAGTCGACTGCTTTAATCATCCAAACAAAAGTGCCGCTGGCCTGCGGTTTTCCGTTAATAGTACCATCCCAACCCTTGCCAGGCTGGCCGGTAGTAAATAGTAGCTGCCCCCAACGATTAAAGACCCTAAAAAATTCCATGCTTTTAATGCCTGCGGCAATGGGGCGTAGTACATCGTTTCGGCCGTCGTTATTGGGTGTAAAAGCGGTGGGTACAAAAATATTGGGCAGGCTATTAAATACTTTTATGTTAATACTGGCAGTGTCAAGGCAGCCAGCCTCGTTATATACAAACACTGTGTAGCGTTCGCCCTCGGTACCATCGCTAAAAACGGCTATTGGGTTGGCAATGGTTGGCGACGATAAGTTAAATGGCGGAGTCCAAACATACCGCTGACCGCCGGTGGCTGTCAACTGTAATTGCTGCCCCACCACTACACTGGTATCGTTACCTGCACTGGCGTTAATAACAGGCAATACCACGTACAAAGCGGTGTCGGTGGTTGGTTTTGGACACCCCTTTGTATCGGTTGCCGAAAGTACAAAAGCAGTGGTTTGCGTTGGTCGGGCCTCGGGGTTTAATATTGTTGAATTGGACACAAATGCCGCTGGCGACCATCTAAAACTATTGCCATTGGTGGTGCCGGTTAGTTTACCGGTTGTGCCAAAGCATAAAATTGAATCGCTGCCAGCATTTACCAAAGGGTACGGCACTGTAGTAACGGTTACCTGTGCCCTTGCCTGGCAACTTCCTATGTTGGCTGCCACCCCAAATATGGTAGTGGTTAAAGGCGTGGCAAACGGACTGGCAATTGTGGGATTGCGAACGATGTTTGCCGGGTTCCATTGGTACGTAAACCCGTCGGTGGTTATACGCAGTTGCAGGCTGTCGCCGGTGCATATTGTGGTATCGCCCATAATAATTAATGCTACCTTATCGGTTACCCGCACCAATACCGAGTCGCGGTTTAGGCAGCCCTGGTCGTTAAGGTTAACATAATATTTTGTGCTGGTAAGTGGCGCTACGGTGGGTGTGGGTGTGTTGGCGTTTGCTATAACGGCATTGCCGGGCGACCATGTATAATTGCCGGTACCGTTGGCGCGTAGTTGTACACTGTCGCCCTGGCAAATAAGGGTGTCGGTAAAGGCAAGGTTTAGCGGCGGCCTCGTAAAAATGGGAACGAGTTTGCTAACAGTGTCTTTACAGCCATTAGTATTGGTGGCGTTGAGTACGGTGTTTTTTGTACCCGGTACAGTAAAAGTGTAGGTGGGATTGTTTTGGGTAGAGGTATTACCGGCTTGGTTGCCATCGCCAAAAGTCCACGATACCGATTGTATAGCCCCATAAACAGTAGTAGAGGTATTGGTAAAAAGGGTAGGCCGGCTAAAACAAATACCAGCATAAGTAAAGTCAGGTTTAAAACCAGGGTACACCCGCACCAATGCATTGGATGAGTCGCTGCACGCCTGCCCGCGGTTTATGACCAGTCGTACACTATAAAGGCCGGTATCGGTAAAAGTATAATTAAGGCTTTTAGTGTCTATGTCAAAAATTTTATTATTAGCCATATTACGCACTTCCCAATTTTGCGAGTTTATGAGGTTGCTGGTGCTTAAATTATCTATAGCCAGGGTACGGCTTGTGCGGCAAAGCTGGTACTCGGGCAACAATACCGCCGCTGCAATATCGCAGGCAGCTATGTTTATTTGAAGGTCTTTGCGTTGGGTGGCAATCACTATGCCATTACGTACCTCTTGTACACATACGGTAACTACGTATATACCTGTTGGCGGGGCAGTGCCGGTAATTAGCCCCGTTCGGTTGTTAATCGAAACATCGGGGCCAAGTGGTGTAAAGCCAGTAAACCCTGCGCCATACGGCACACCTTGAAACGGCGGCACGGGTGGAGGTATATTGTTATTGCTAAAGCTGGCGCCGCCGCTAACAAAAGCATTACAGAACGAATAGCGTAACTCATCGCCATCGGGGTCGGTAGCAGCAAAACTATAGCTGAATTTATTGTTGGCACATACCACTACCAGGTCGCTGGCGGTAAACCGTGCACTGTTGTTTACTACACTGTTTGGCAATGGATCGGTGCCTGGTATTTCGCAGGTGTATAGGGCGCCAACGTTGGAGTATCCTGTAATGAGATTACTTATGCCGGCTATCCTAAAGTTTACCTGGCTGGCTATAACATACCCTGTGGTAGAGGGATTGAGGGAAACATTAAAACTATAAGTGCCAATAACGTAACATACTGTAGGAGGGTTGGTAACACATGGGCCCGCATTAGCCAATTGAATGGTTTGCTGGCTGGTTAATGCCACATTTATATTGCTTACCCTGCTATTGGTACCACGATTAAAAATAGATACAATGGCCGGATTGTTGAATTGGCGGCCACTGTTGCACCGCATAAACAATTTTAAGGTAACAAAATAAAGAATGGTGCCATTAGCGCCAGGTTGCGAGGTATAGAACATTTCGCCCCCGGTTATATGATCGGCACGGGCAGTGTTACTTATTACTGCAAGCAACAGCAGAAATAAAAGTTGCGGCAATAATCGTTTAAATGGTATTGTCAAGGATATTTTCATTAACGGCTACCTATCGGTACTGTCATTTAACGAAATTTACGAAATTATCGCTGCAAAGGTGTGGTATGAGTGAAAAATTAAAAAGTAAGGAGTGAGAAGTGAGAAGTGAGAAGTGAGAAGTGAGAAGTGAGAAGTGAGAAGTGAGAAGTGAGGAGGGAGAAGTGAGGAGGGAGAAGTGAGGAGGGAGAAGTGAGGAGGGAGGAGTGAGGAGGGAGAAGTGAGGAGGGAGAAGTGAGGAGGGAGAAGTGAGGAGGGAGAAGTGAGGAGGGAGAAGTGAGGAGGGAGAAGTGAGGAGGGAGAAGTGAGGAGGGAGAAGTGAGGAGGG
>Ga0105048_10000313_pt1 | contig 72104 bp, 48 predicted proteins | sample MAT05_FD_78382 | JGI IMG/M metagenome (GOLD analysis project Ga0105048, IMG submission 78382) | Freshwater microbial communities from Lake Fryxell liftoff mats and glacier meltwater in Antarctica - MAT-05 | ecosystem: Environmental > Aquatic > Freshwater > Ice > Liftoff microbial mat | place...
AGCCGGCCACGCCCAAGGCCGACCCCAAGTGAAGGAGCAGACCCAGATGACCAAGAACACGACGATTCTGTTGGCCTTGCTCGCCTTCGCCGCCCTTGGCGGTTGCCAATTCCATGCTCGCGCTCCCGAAGAGTACAAGAGCGAGACCGACAAGCTGATCGCCACCAAAGAAGCCGATCTCAAGGCTTGCTACGAAGAGGTTCTCGAAAAGGACAGCAAGGCGGCAGGCGTCGTCAAAGTGAAGTTCTCGGTGGCACCGGAGACCGGCGAGTTCAAGGACGTGGCCGTGGACGAAGAAGCGACGACTGCACCAGCAGCCGTCGGCGAGTGCGTCGTGAAGACGCTCACAGGTCTCAAGCTCGATCCGCCCGATGCCCGCGAGGGCGTTGTCACCTGGAGCTACGAGTTCAAGGCCAACAAGCCCAAGCAACTCTGAGTTCCCGGGGACCAGGCCGTTAGGCCGAGCATCCAACGCGAAAACAGGAGTCTCCCACGCCGGAGGCTCCTGTTGGAGGACCCGGCGACAGCGGGCGAGTCTTAGTGCAGCGCCCGAGTCAGGGCTCAGGGCATGATGGCGTTCAGCTCGCGCAACGCTTCGCGCAGGTAGGGCGACCCTTTGCCGTGCTCGATGAAGGCCTCCCAGTAAGGGATGGCTTCTTTGGTGCGACCCATCGAGAGCGCCAGAATGCGGTGCGCCTCCCAGAGCCAAAGCGGTGCAGGCGCAACCTTTTTTCCGCGGTCCACTGCTTGCTGCAGCTCGACGCGCGCTTCTTCGGGCTTACGGTTGTCGAGCAGCAGCTTGCCGTATCGGTAGTACCAAAAGGCGTCGCCCTCCCCGCTGGCCACCGCAGCTTTCCACTCCAGCAGAGCATCCTGCTCTTTGTTGATCTGCATGTACGACTCGGCCAACGCGGCGTGGGCCTCGAAGCGGCTCGGATTGAGCTCCAGGGCGCGCCGCAAATCGGTCTGGGCGTCTTTGACCGCGCCCTGGCGAACGCGAAGCACGCCTCGCTGCCAGTAGGCGTCGGCCAGCGTGCGATCCAATTCGAGCGCTCGGTCGAGCGATTTCTGGGCCAAACCGTAGTCGTGGAGTTCGATGGCGGCCGTGCCCACGTACAGGTGGTACTGGGCCCGCGTCGAATCGAGCCCCACTGCGCGTTCGAGGAAACGGCGCGCCTCCGGCAACTCCTTGGACTCCTTGAGCAACGCCAAACCGAAGCAAAAATTGACCTCGGCCGAGTTGGGGCGCTCGCCGAGTACGACGCTGAGCAGCTTCTTGGCGTCGGCGGTCTGGCCAGCGCTGGCCTTACCGCAACCTACTCTCAGCATCAGATCGGGGTCTCGAGGCGCTTGAGCCAAAGCGCTCTCGTAAGCCTTGAGCGCTTCCTCGCTGCGACCTGACGCCTCGAACAAGTTTCCGCGTTCAAGTGCGAGACCCGGAAAGTCCTTTTCGACCTTCTCGACGCTGTCGAACTCGACTGCGGCCTCGTCGAACCGGCGAGCCTGGCGCAGAGCCACTCCACGCGAAAAATGCAGACCGATGTTCTCGGCGTCGAGTGCCAAGGCCTTCTCGAACTGGGCGATGGCGTCGTCGTAAGCGCCACGACCCGACGAAAGCTCGCCCAGCGCCCTGTAAACCTCGGGATTCTTCGGAAAGCGTCGCTCGGCTAGAGCAATGACCGCGTCCGCCTCCGCCAGCTTGCCGGCTTGGCTGAGCAAGCGCGTGAGCGCCACGAACGACATGACCAGCTCAGGACGGTCTTCGCCGAGTTCGATGGCGTGCTCGAAGGCTTTTTGCGCCAGCGGACGCTCGCCGATGGCCTCTTTGGCACGGCCCACCCAATAGGCGACGGCCGTCGATTGGGGGTAGCGTGCCTCCAGACCTTCCAGGATCTTGGCGGCGTCTTCGAGGCCCTCGAGTCGGAGTTTGGATTGGACGACGCCCAGGATGGCCTCCAGATCTTCCGGATCGGACTTGCTGGCAGCCTCGTAGCGCGCCAATGCCTCGCCGTAGCGCCCCGAGCTGAACAACGTGTCGGCCAACCCGCGTTGAGCCCTGGCGTCGCCCGCCGAGAGCTTGAGTGCTTCGTTGTAGGCGGCTTCGGCCTGCTTGATGCGCGAGCGGACGAGATGCAGATCGCCGAGCGTAGTGAAAGCTTGGACCCGTTCGTTGCTGCTGAGCCCCGAGGTCGGTGCGACGAGGGCGGTGAGCAATGTCACCAGCTCGGCGTCTTGTTCCCGCTGGCGCAGGTTCATTTCGACACGAAGGAGCAGCGCGCCGGCGTGCTCGGGACTTTGAGCGAGGACCTTGTCGATCTCGGTGAGAGCGACATCGCGCTGACCGAGCAGCTGGGCCACACGCGCTAGGCCGAAATGCCCGCGAGCGCCCGGCGCCTGGGCCACGACGGTGAACGCCTGCTGCGCAAGCTTGGCCTGCTTGAGCTGCAAGGCGCCTTCGCCGACGACGACGGCGTATTCGGTGCCACGATTCGCGAGCCCGAGTCCCAGCTTGACGACTTCGGCCGCATGCCCTTGCGCGACCTGTTCGGCGTAACGCGCCAACTCGAGATGTGGGACTTCGCTGGCGTCGACTTCGCGCAAGCCTTCGAGCAACACCTTGGCCTCGGCGACGACGCTGCCCTCTTCACCAAAGCGAATACGCCGAAGCATGCCGAGGTAGGCCGTGAACGCTGCTCGCGGGCGGAAACGCGGGGCGTCGCTCCTTCCGCGAGCGACCTCGCGGAAGGCGGCCTCGACTTCCTTGGCGGTGTCTTTGGACAGACGCGTCTCCGCGCCCTGGATGTCCTGGTTCAACGCGGCCTCGTGCGAGCCGGCCTGGACGGTGTCGAGAATCCAGTAGGCGCCATAGGGCCCCACGTTGGGCAACACGGCCAACGCGCCGCCCGCCACCGCCAAGACCAGGACGAAAGCGACGATGCCCTTGGTCGTGTTGCTGACGGCAGCGCGGGGGACCGCGATCTGAATGACTGGCGCGCCGCGCGGCAGTTCGACGGCTGCGCTCGCGGCGGGAGCCGCGCCCGCAATGACCGGACCGCGCTCGACCTCTTCGCCGAGAGCGAGGCCGCCGGTTCCGCCATCGAGCGCTACCTCTCCGTAGCCACTGCCGCCGCCTTGGGGCGAGCCTGCATCCCGGGCCGGACCGGCCTCGGTCGGGAACGCGTCGAACTCGTCTTCTTCGCTCGCGACTCCGTCCCCGCTTCCGCCTGCGCCGAAGTCGACCTCACCAAATGCTGACGGATCTTGCTCGCGCACGAAGGTACGAGGTCGATCGATTGGCCCCGACCCGAACACGTCTCCGCCGGCCGGAGTCGGCAGGCTGCCCGCCGGAGTCGGCAGGCTGCCCGCCGGAGTCGGCAGGCTGCCCGCCGGAGTCGGCAGGTTCGCGGCCGACGCTGGCAACTGCGATGCCACGGACGGCAGGTTGAAGCTGGGCTGCGGCAAGTTGCCGCCGACGATGGGTAGCCCGGTGTCGAGGTCCGGCAGATCGGCGCTCAAATCGGGCAGGTCGTCGAAGGAATCGTCGAAGGAATCGTCGCCGACGTCGCGACCCGCCGCGCGCGGCTGCGGCAAATCGGCACCGAGTGCAGGCAGATCGAACTCCGATTCCGAACCGAGCGCAGCACGCGGCGCACCGGCGCGCGGTGCCGGCAAGCCGATCGCTTCCGGAATGTCGGGCAGCTCCGCCTGACCCCAGTCGGCTTCCTCGCCGCCTTCGTCACCGTCGTCCATCGAGGGCAGATCGATCTCCACTGCATGGGCCGGACGAGAACTGCGCGAGTCCGCGATGCCGCTAGCACCCCAGGCGGCGGGGTTTTTAGCCGAAGGCAAATCCGCTTCGAGTTCGTCGCCGTCGCCATCGAGGTCGACTTCATCGATGGCTTCTAGTTCGATGTCAGTGCGCGCCCGGGACGGCACGGGAGCTTGAGCGGGTGCGACGCCGATCATCGTTTGCTTGAGGCCACGCGGCGGCAGCGGTCGCGGTGGGCCCGCTGGTGGAGGCTTCGCGGGCACGGGCAGCTCGGCAGCGAAGGGTAACCCAGGCGGGCCCGGGTGCGGCGCCATGCCGAGCATCGTCGATTTCTGCTGGTCCGACTTTCGGGACGAGCCGAGACCGAGAGCGGCTCCGAGCACTGGTCCGGCCGCCCGCTTCTGCGCCTCGACCTGGAACGACTCGCCGCACTTGGGGCAGCGCATCTTGAGCCCGGTGGCAGGCACACGGCGCTCATCAACCTGGTAGCTGGCCTTACAGCTCGGACACTCGACCTCGAACATATGCTTCCGAACTCCTTACCAAAAACAGGACCGTTTGGCAGAAGACCCACATCGTCCCCTGCTTCTTTTGCGGGCGGGGCCCTTCGTGGTAGGCGGCGGCCACATGAACCGTCGTGCCGTCGCAGCCGTTGCCCTGCTCGCCGTCCTTGGCGCTGCCGGCGTCTGGCTGTACTCCGAGAAAAAACCAGCCGAGCCGAACGCCAGCACGAAGCCGACCGAGCCCACGTCCGAGAAGCCGGGCCAAATTCCGCCATCTGCTCCGTTGGGACAGCCGGCACCGACGGCGCCCAAGCCTGCGACCGGCCGCTTCGATCTCGGTCCAGACGGCGCGCCTGTGCCACCGCTGCCCGATGGTGCGCCGGAACGCGTGAAGCTGGGAGTCGCCTTGTTCGCCTACGAAGGGGCGCAGGGAGTTCCGAGCGCGTTCCGCTCTCAAAAAGCAGCTTTCGAGCTGGCGAAAGCAGCCATTTCGGCATCGGACGGCGAGTTCTCCAAGCTCCTCGCCAAGGCTGACCCAGGCTCGCGTGACGACGTGGGCTGGATCCGCCGCGGCGTGCTCGAACGGAGCGTCGAGCGCGCCGTGTTCCTGCAAGACAAAGGCACGACCTCGAAAGAGCCGATCGACACGCCGCGAGGCTACTGGGTCGTCCAACGCAGCCAGTAGTATCCCGAGCCGAGGGCAGCGCGTTCTTTCGGGGCAAAAAATGCTGAACGTCTGGCGCGGGGCGCCACGCTTCCTTAAAGTCGACGTGGCCCGACTTTGGGCTGTTTTGGCGCATGGCGGTACGAGTCTCGATCCCCCCCACTCCGGCGGCTGAAAAGGCGTCCGACCCCGCGATTCAGAAGCGGGGCGGGGTGGCGCTTCGACTGGAGCTGGACGCCGACGAGGAGCCCGCGCGACGCGCTGCCCTGAGTTACGAGCTGAGTCGTATTCACGAGCTCACGGGGGATCTCGCCGCTGCCGCACGGGACGCCCTCGCAGCGACCAACCACGCGGCGGGCTTCATCGAGCCGCTCGAGTCGCTGATCGGCATCGCGCTGCGACGTCGCTCGAAAGGCAACCTCGAAAAGTTGCTCGAGCGCTTGCTACGGGTCTCGCGAACGGCGGAGGAGCGGTTGCGCGCCGGCATCGAGCTGTTTGCGCACCTGACGGTCGCGGGTGAACTGAACCGAGCCGAGGAGGTCCTGGTCGGCCTCCACGACGAGAACCCGGAAAGCTCCGAACTCTGGCTGGCCCGTCAGGTGCTCGCTAGTCATCGGGGCGACGAGAAACAACTGCTGCGGGCACTCCTGGGCCGAACGTCTACGGCCCGCGCCCCTGCCTACCGAGCCGAACTACTCGAACGCGCCGGCCTGCGCAGCCTTGCGGTCCAACGCAGCGACGAAGGGCTGGCTTTGCTCGAGCAAGCCTTCGACGAGAAGCCGACTTTTCGCCGCGCCCGCCTGCTCGAACGAAAAGCGCGGGCAGCAGGTCAACTCGATCGCGCGCTTCACTTCGCGCGGCTCACGACCGAGATGCTCGCGCGCGGAAACTCCGATCCCGACGAAGCCTCGTCCAGCGAGATTCCGGCGGTCGAAGCTGACGCCCGAACGGCCCAGCAACTCGCGGTCCGCCAAGCCTTGTACGTTGCTCGATGTGGTGACGCCGGGGGCGCGGAAGAACGGTTGGCCGAGCTGCTTTCAGCGAGCCCGCGCGATCCGCTGCTGGTCGCGCTCGCACAACGCTTGGCCCGGAGCCGGGCACCCGGAGCCCATGATCGAGAGCTTTCTTTGCTCGATGCGCTCCTCGCGGACGGTACGGACGATGCGCTCGAAGGCGGCATGCTCCACCTGGAACTCGGTTTTTTGGCCGAAACGCTCGGCGATGCTTCGAAAGCGCGCTCGCATTTCGAGCGGGCCTCGACCTCGTTGCCGGCCTCGCTCGTGCCGCGCGCCCGAATGCTCGCGCACAGCGCGCGCGACGGAGTTCAAGCACTTGCAGCTGCGCTGTCGGTGACGAGCGAAACGTTCACGGGCGCGACGCGGGCTGCCTTCCTAACGGCCGCTGCTTTGGTGCTCGGCTCTGCCGATCCGGGCCAGGCGCTGCGCGCTCTCGAGGCGGCCCGCGAGGCCGGACAAAACAGCCGAGTGCGTCGACGCTTCCTTCGCATGGTGGCGTTGCTGTCCTCGTCGAATGACATGGTGTTGGCCGCCGACTTGAGCCTGCTCGACGGCGAGGGCCCCGAAGATGCACTCGCCTGGGAGGCGCTCCGCCTGGGGCTCCTCGGGCGAAACGACGCAGCCATCGGGAAAGCGCGAGGGGCACTCGACGCGAGCACGCCGCTCCACGCGGTCCTCCGTACCTTCTTCGGGGACGCAGGGGCGGACCCCGGTTTCGGCGTCAGCGCCTATGGTCCCGAGGTCGCGCGCGCCCTCACGTTCGTTCGCGCTCGTCGTGAGTTGCGCGAGTCTGAAAAACCGACGGGGGTCGAGGCGCGCGCGCGACTCGACGCGTGGATCGAAAGCCACCCGGACGATGCGCTCGCGGTCGCCGCCGTCGCCACGCTTGCACCCAATGACCCACTCAGGACGGCGCGACTGCTCTTGCGCGCAGCCGAAGCCGGCGATGATCGTGTGTTCTCGCGCGCCTGGTCGGCCCGAGCGGCCGTCGAGTTCTGGCGCGCCGGGCGCGCGGCGGACGCGCTGCGAGCCCTCGGTTCGGGCGAACCCGGAGAACCGAGCGCGTTCGGCTTCGCGGAGCGCTATCTGCTCGCGGCACTCGGGCCCATCGCCGACGCGCGTCGGCTCGCACTTTCTCGAAATGCGGCCGACGAGGGTCACGGTGAGCCGCTGTTGGATTGGGTGTGCCAACAGCTGGCGCAAAACCGCGAAATCGCGTTCGAAGCCGTTCGCGACGAACTCGCCGCGAGCGAGCCGGGCGCTGTCGATCCGCAGCGTGCCCCAAGCGACCTGCTCCGTTGGCTCGGGGTGCTCCTCGCCGGCGGGCAATCGCAAGCAGCGCTAGAGCAGGTCCTCGACGGCTTGCCAGACCACCTGGTTGGACCCGACGATCGCGCGCTGCTCGGCTTTGCGGCTGCGCGCAAATCGGGCTCGGCCGACGAACAGGCTCGAGCGGCTGTCGAATGGCTGACGAACCGCGAGCGCGCAACGAACTCGTATCCTGAAGCAACTCTCGACGCCGCGCTCGTCGCGAGTGTGCTTGGACGCAAGGCGGGGCTAGCTGCCGACGAGGCCTTGGCCCTCGCAGCGGTGGGAGCAGCTGCGTCCAACCCGCTGCTCGAAGCGCAGGCCGGTGGACGTAGCGCCAAGAGCGCTCCGACTGCCGCGGAACGAGAGCGGGCCCGGGAAAACTTGGTCGCCTTGGCCGCGCAGCACCCCGACTCTGCGGAACTCGGCTGGGCCGCGCTCGAACTGCAAGCTCCTGTACCCTCGCCTGCGCGCACGACCCTGCTCGATCGGTTGGGCCAGGCTCTTCGCTCGTCCGCTGGCGACGACCCCGATGCCCCGACTCTCGCTCTGTTGGCGGCGTTCGATCAACTCGAGCAGGGGGAGGACGAAGACGCCTTTGCTCGCCTCAGTAGCCTCGAAGCCGAACTCCCTGGCGATCCGACGGTGCTATGGGGCCTCCTGGTGGCGGCGCGCCGCCTGGGCCGATCCGAAAGTGAGGTGCTGGCGCTGCGTGCCTTGGCAGAAAAATGCAACGATGATGCGCGGGCCTGCGCCCTGTGGGAGCGCGCAGGCCGACTCTACCAGGACGTGCTGAACCAGCCGAAAGAGGCCGAGAACGCGTTCTGCGCAGCCTTGGGGCGGTCGCCGGCAAGCGTTGTGGCCTTCGCTCGCGTTTACCAACTCGCGCGCGCGCGCGCCGACAAGCCTCGGCTCGTGGAATTAATCGATGCGCGTCTCGACGTCGCCCGCGATGCTGCTGCGCGCGTCGAACTGCTTTGGGAAAAGGCTCGCCTTTGCCGCACGCTCGGTCGACGCGCCTCCTCGCTCCGGGCGCTCGAGTCTTTACTCGACATCGATGCGCGCCACTTACCTGCCCTGGCACTCGCAGCCGAAATGCACTTGGTCGACGAACGCTTCGAGCGGGCAGCGGACAGCCTGCGCGCCATCGCCGAGCACCCCGCGACGCCGGCCGAGGAACGTGCCCAAGCCGGCCTGCACGCGTCCGATCTGCTCGAACGTCTGCACCGGCCCCGCGAGGCCGTGCAGCTGCTCGAAGTCTTGGAGCGATTCGGTGCGGCTCGACCGGCCATCCTCGAGCGCCGGGCGCGCGCCGCGGCCCGTGCCGAAGCCTGGGACGTTGCTTACAGCGCTTTTCGCGAAATGCACGACGCCAGTGGCGGCGCGGGTGGCGGCGTTGCCTCGACCGACGGTTCGACCGAACTGCGCTTGCAGGGAGCGCGCATGATGCTGGCCATTCAACGAGACCACTTGAAGCAGCCCGCCGAGCTCGAGGACGCAGCGCGGCGCGTATTGCTCGACGCTCCCGCAGATGCAGACGCGGTCGATTTCGTGCTGGCAAGCGACATGCCGGGAGCGGACAAGCAGCGCTTGCTCGCGCCGGCCATCACGGGAGCGCGTGATGCTCTGCGTCAAGCGCCGCTCCATCCCGGTCACCTCGCTCGTTTGGCCGAGCTTGCCTCGGCCGGCGGCGAACCCCGGCTCGAACGTCTGGCGCTGTCGACCTGCGCGCTGACAGGAACGCTGACCGAAGAACGCCGCCGTCGACTCGAGCTTTCGACGCCTCCGGCGGCGGAGGCCACGGGCAGTCTCGACTTGGAGGCCCTCGAGTGCGTCGCCGCACCGGGTGAACTCGGCGCACCAGGTGAGCTTGGCCGCAAGTTCGCGCCATTCGTCGCGCGCTTGACCCGACCGACGCTCGAAAGTCTAGGCGTCAGTCCATTGATGCGCGTCGATCCGTTCACGGATCATCCGGCCCGTCGCGAGATCGCACGCTGCGTGGCTTTGCTCGGCATCGGCGATTTCGAGCTCTATCTTGGCGGCAGCGATCCGGTGCGCTTGATTTGCTTCGAAGGCGAATTCCCTACGCTGGTCGTCGGCACGGGTGTGCCGTTCCCGCTTCCGCCGCGCGAACGTGCAAGGTTGCTCACGAGCGTCTACGGCGCTGCGCGTGGTTTTGGTGGACTCTGGGCCTTGCCGAGCGACGGTGCGCGGCTCTGGCTCGGAGCACTGCTAGTGGCGCTCGGCCGCAAATCGCCGCTCCCCCCGAGTCCTGAACTCGACGAACGCGCTCAGGCCCTCGGACAAGTGTTGCCTCGCGAAACGCGCGATGAACTGGCTGCGTTGGTCGACGGCATCGTGCAAGGCGGTGGTGACCCGTTGGGTTTCGCCGAGAGCATGCGCACAGGCGCCGCGCGGCTCGCCAGCTTCGCCCACGGTGATCCGTCGATCCTGCGCAGCTTGCCGCGCCTCGTGCCCGAAGAGACGGAGAGCCGACGACTGTTGCTTACCGGCGTAGTCGGCTTCGTCTTCTCCGAAGAGTTCGAACGGCTTCGAACCCAGGTGGGCCTCTCCGCATGACCGACCCGCGCTCGCGCGACAGCATTCTGCCCTTGTTCGACGATCCACCCGTCTCGGCTCGTGGCGAGCATTCACGCGCCCTGCTGGCGCGGCTCGCCGACGAGCACGGCGCAGACGACGATTTCGTACCCGGCACGCAGGCGCCACCCGACGTCGCCGACGTCGATGAATCCGAGGCCGCCGCGCAGGACGATCTCGCGGGGCTGGCCGAACAGCTCGAGTCCTTCGGCACGAATGAGGCATCGGCGCTTTCCCAAGGGCGAGCGTTCGCCATTTCGAGCAGACTGTGGGCACGAGTCGGGCAGGTCGAGCAGGCGCGTGAGGCCGCTCGGGAAGCCGCACGTAGAGCGCCTCGTCTCGCCAGCGTCGGCGCACTCTATCGCAACCAATCACCCGCGATCGACGAGCCGGAGACGCGTCACAAGCACCTCGAGGCTGCCGCGCGCTTGGCCGCGCATCCGGCCAGTCGCACGCATGCGGCGCTCGAGCTCGCCGACGCCTTGCGTGAGAGTGGCGACGAAACGCGAGCTCTCGCGCTGCTCGATCATGCGGCGCGCACTGGTTCGCTCGACCCGCGAGTCGGTCTCGGACGCATTCTTCTCCGCCTGAGCAGCGGTCAAAACACGCTGGGCGTCGAGGCACCCGAAGCGCTCGCTCGCGCGGCCCATCGCGCCGTCGAGATCCTTGGGGGGCGCAGCAGCGACGAACGGGCGCGCCACCTCGAGCTGCTCCGTGTGGTGCGCTCGTTGGAACGCGGCGACGTCGTCCAGGCCGCCGAAGTCCTCGCCAAGCAAGCGGAGCCTGCTCTGCGTGAACTGGGCGCTGCGCTCTTCTCGAGCAAGGCCGAGGAACGACCGCGCGCCCGCGCCATTCTACGAGAGCTCGCGACACGCTCGCCGTCGCGCAGCGTCCTCCGCACTGTCGCTCTCCAAGCAGTCGAGGCGCACGATTGGCCCGCGCTCTGTGAGGTCCTTTCTGCGGCCGATCCGGCCTCGGGCACGTTCTCGCTGAGCGAACAAATGGTGCTCCGCTTGGTCATGGGCGAAGTTCCGATGCTCCGCGGCGAGGAGCTCGAGCAACTCGCTCGTTCGTCGCGTGAGCTTTGCTTGGCTCTGGCACCATTCGACGCTCCCCAGAACCTCGATTTCGGAAGTCGAGCGGCCGATGCGCGCCTCGGCGCGTTGCTCCCGCGTCTCGGCGGTGACGCGACCGCCGGTCTCGCCGAGCTGCATGCACTCGGCGGCGACCACGGCGCTGCGTGGACTGCAGCGCTGCTGCGACTCGATCTGGAACTCGAGGCCGGAAACGCCGAGGGCGCGAGCGAAATACTTTCGGAACTGGGCCGACGGTCGGACGACCCGAGCTTCGAATTACTCGCGGGCGTCGTGCTCGAAAGAGCCGGAAAGAATGAACCGGCGCGCGCACGCTACGAGCAGCTGCTCGCCCATCCAGACCTCGGTTTGACCGCGCTCCGCGGACTCGTCGGCATCGATCCGTCTCTCGAACGGGCAGAGTTGCTCCGCGACGCCGCACGCACGTCGGGCGATGCAGAGAGACGTGCGGATGCGCTACTCGAGGCGGCCCTCGTCGACGAGCCGAGCGAGCGCCCAGCCAGCATTCTGGCCGCAGCTGAGAGCTTCCGGGATCCAGCTCTCCTGCTGGCAGCCGCCAGCCTGGCCGAAGCGACGGGAAATTCGACCATCCTCGGCGAGGCCCTCAGGCGGCTCGTCGAAAGCGACGATCAGGTCATGGCACGCTTTTCGCGCCTTCGCTGGGCATTCGAACTCCGCGAAGCCGCTCCGCGCGAAGCAGCGGCTTTGCTCGAGTCGGCCGACATCGAGCCTGGCCTCGACTCGACCGTTGCGTGGGCGCGCCGCTGGCTCGATGCCGACGATGCCGAGCCACTCGCGCCCTCCCTGTCGACCTCGGCGTGGGAGCTGTCCCAGGCCGCGGCACGCTCGTTGTTCGCCGGTGACGACGAACGCGCCTTCAGCCAATTGCGCGCTTTGCTCGCCAAGCGGGCGAGCGAAGCGGCGCGTGGCTTGCTCGAAGAAATGGCAGAGGAGCGCGGCGACGTCGCACGCCTGAGTGAACGCTGGCTCGAATCGGCCAAGTCCGAAGACTCCGCCACGCGCGGTTACGCCTACGAACGACTCGCTGAACTCGACGAACTGCGGGGCGACCGCAGCGGCGCGCTCTTGTGGCTGAGGAGCGCCGCGGATGAAATGCCCGAAGCGCTCTCGGTGTGGATCAAACTCGAGGACGCGCTCTTGTTCGATGGCCGTTTCGAAGAGTGGCCCTTCGTGCAGGCGAAGCTTCAGGAATTGCTCGCTCCTGGCGACCGCCAGGCCTACGCCTCCGTGGCAGGAGCGTTCGCGCTCGGCGACCTCGATCTGCGCGAAGCCCGCCGTCGGCTCGAGCCACTCTTGACCCTGGAGCGGCCTCCTCTCTTGGCGCTGCGCACACATCTTTCTTTCGCCAAGGAGCGCGGCGAGGACCAGCGCGTCTCCGAACTGGCCGAGTTGCTCAGCGCCCGAGCGAGCAGCGATCTGGATCGGGCAACTTTGCTGCTCGATGTGGCCTACGCCTCGGCCCGGTTGGGCCAAGAGGAGCGCGCCCGGGACTTCACGGGCCAAGCACTGGCCGTCAGGTCCGATCTGTTCGCCACACGGCTATTGCAGACGCGACTCGTTTCGGCCGAAGACGCGGCTGGGCAAGCCGCGGCTCTGCAGAGCTTGGCCTCGGCTTCGAGCGTTCCCCGACATCAAGCCGCATTCCTGCTCGACGCGGGCCAGCTGTGGCTCGAACTCGAAGACACGGAACGCGCGAAGGGCTGCTTCCGCTCGGCACTCGAAGCCGAGCCGGCGTCTCGCGCGGCCTTCGACGAGCTGTCAGAGCTCTACTTGAGCGCCGGTGAGCTCGACGATTTGAGCGCGCTCCTGCAGGTTCGACTCGAGCGAACGTCGCAGCCGGCCGAAAAATTGGATCTGGAGCTGCGTGTTGCTCAGATCGAACTCGAACTGGAGCGTCCCGATAAGGCGAGAACCCACCTCGAACGGGCGCTCGAACTCGCTCCGTTGCATGCCGGAGCACTTCGCGCGCATGCCGGCGTGTGCGAGTCGCTCGGCGACCACCGCGCGACCGAGAGTTCCTGGGTGCGCCTGTTGGGCGAGCTCCAGGGCCCCAAGCACACCGTCGAGCGCACCGCGGTGCTCAGAACACTGGGCGCCTTGTACGAGAACGAGCTCGACGACCTCGAACGTGCCATGGATGCCTACGAGGCGGTCTTGGCCCTCGCGCCCGATCGAACCATCGAAGCACGACTCGTCGGGGTGTTTGCTCGCCTGGGTCTCGGCGAACGCGCTAGCCAACTGCAGACGCAGCTCATCCAGAGCGCGGTGAGTGACGACGAAAAGCGCAAGGGAGCCCTGACCTTGGCCGAGCTGTACGAAGGCATCGGTCGGGACCCAAAGCGGGCGTTGGCGACGCTCGAACGCGCCCACAAGGCCTGGCCACTCGACGGCGAAGTACTCGAAGCAACCGCGTTGTTTTTGGATCGTACAGGCGATCAAGCGACGCGACGCGTGCTCGTCGACCGCGTCGGCAAAGAAGCGCACCGCGCACTTGAAGACGCGCGTTGGAACGCCGCACTGTTCGACACGCTGGCTCGCGTCTCACGCCTTTCGGACGTGCCGTCTCAGGCGGAAGCCACGCTCGCGGCCCGCGCGGCCTTCTTGGGCGACGAGAGCCACTTGCGTGGCGCATTCGTGCAAGCGCTCGATCCGGCACTCGACGAACTCTTCGCCCCCGCGGTTCTTTCGGGTCCGCTGCGCAACTTGCTTCGGCGAGCGGGCGCGGTTCTCGATACGGCGTTTTCCATCGATCTGTCGGCTCTCGGCGCCCAGCGAGCGTCACCGGGTCCCGCGCTCGAGCGACTCTCCGCGTTCGCGCGCGGCCTTGGAGTCCCCGTGCCCGAGGTCTTCGTGGCCAACGCTCTCGGGAGCCGCTGTCAGCTACTGACCAGCGCTCCGCTTCGCTTCTTGGTCGGGCCGGGCCTCGATGCTCTCGACACGACCGCTTGCGATTACCAGATCGCACGAGCCTTCAAGCTGCAACAACTGGGCGCGGCCGCCCTGGCGCGTAGCAGGCCCGAGGACGCTTGGCCCATGTTGGCCGCACTGCTGCTCTTGTTCGCGCCCCAGTGGCGCCCACGCGGTGTCGATGCTCGCAAGGTCGCGCAGGCCCGTGCCCTGGTCGAGCAGGGTTTGGCGCGTGTAGGCTACGACGACGATGTGCCGACCTTGGCACTCGAAGCCATCGGTGCACTCGGCGAACAGGGCGCAAGTGTTGGCGAAGCCGCACGCACGCTGGCGCTGCGCAGCGCGCTACTGGCCGTCGGTGATCCAGGTGCAGGCCTACGCGCCATGTCGGCGGGCGCGGACAAGCCGTTGCCCCCAAGCGGCCCCTCACGCTTTCGCTGGCTCGAAGGTCACCCCGAAGCCAAGGAACTCTTGCTGTTCGCTGTGAGCGACGAGCTGGCGCGCGCGCGCGAACGGCTCGGCTTGGCCGAGGTTCGCACGCAACGCGCGCCGCTGCCTCCGCGCGCGACCAGCCTGGGACCGATGCCGCCCCCGCGCCGCGGCTGAGCGCTCAGTCCGGCTCGCGGAAGCTCGCGCCGTGATCGCTGCTGACGAGCACGTAGTAGGCTTGATCGGCGCGGGCTGCCCCGGCGTAGAGCAGTACCTGGGTGCCGACGCGCAACAGCCGCGACGGCGTCTTGGAGCCCAAATCCGTCTCGAGCGAGGCGCGGTCGAAGGCTACCGTCCATGGCGCCCACGTTTGCCCCTGGTCTCGGCTCGAACTGACGCGCGTGATGCCGCCCGTCGCGACGGCGATGATGGTGTCGCCTTCGATGCGAGCGACGTCGAGCGGCAATGTCAGCGGGCGTCCACCCAACGAAGGGATGGCCAGATCGCGACAGGCGCCGCGGTAGGCGCAGGTTCGAAGAGACGGCGTCGTCGCGCCATCACCTGCCGCATGGCCAAGCACCGCCGTCAAACCATGCTCGTCGCAGACGACACCCAGCAGCTTGTGCGGTGTCGACGACAGCACGGCCGCGTGCGGAGCCGCGCCCGGGCCGTGCGAGAGCACGACGCGTTCACCGCTGCCCGTCGAGGCCAGAGTAAACGAACGGCCTTCGAGATCGACGGCGCAACGCTCGCTGAGTTCGGAGGTGAGACCATGCCCGCCGGATTTGAAGTGCAGGCCTCCGTCGTCGGACGAAAACTCGAACGAATGCGATCCGGAACCCATGGCCGTCACGACGCGATCGCCGAAAACTGCGCTCGAACGGTAGACGAAGCGGCGATCCGGTAGCCCCGAGCCGATGCCCGGCGTGGGAGCTGCGAGCGCATGCACGGCTTCCTCGGTGTGGCTCGAGGGCGCAACCAGGCGCGCGTAGCCAGTACGAACGAATGGCCAAGCCCGCTCCGCCAGTTCGGTGAGCGCAGTGAGCGAGGTGCTCACTCGCGCGATACTCGGCCCCGTGCTGGGCCGATCCCAAAACTCGTCGAACTCGGCCGCCTGCATCTGGTGGGCCCGAGCCACATCGTCGCCTTGGCCGAGCCTTTCGAGAAAACGCGCGCAGCTGGCGAACGGACGCGCGTCGGCGGGCGCGGTGATCACCCGCCGCCGCAGAAGTGTATCGTAGCCGGCGCCGCCCGCGCGAATGAGCTCGGGCCCGGTGGGTCCCACCATACACAGGCTGTAGTCGGCCAACGCCGAGGCCCGGTTGTGCAACTGCCAGGCGGCTCGGCCTCGAGGGACGAAGTAGAGCGCCAAGCTTCCGAGTACCAGGAAGCCGAGGACGAAACGGAGCCGAATGAACGGCGGTGTCGGGCCCAATTCGACGACGACTGGTGCCACACGACCCGAAGACACCCCAAGCATCTTTCTGGTGTAACGAGTCGCAGCCCTACGGGCCAAACTTCACGGGCCACAAATGCACAACAGGCGAGAGCCCGGGGGCCTCGCCTGTTCGTCATCGATCGCCGCGCTCAAAAACGCGGATCTTCGGGACGGACGCGCTTGCGACGGCGACGCGCTGCTTCGGCGATCTTCTTGCGAAGCTTGACCGAGGGCTTCATGTTGTGACGGCGGCGCTTCAGCTCGCGAAGGATGCCTTCGCCTGCCATCTTCCGCTTCAGGTGCTTGATGGCACGCTCGATGCCCTTGTCACCAACCTGGACCTCGAGAGGCCTGCACTGCACTGATTCGCTGGGATTCGCCACGGGGCGAGGTGTATGGCAGAGGTCCCCGGGGAGCGCAAACGAAAAACCCGCGTAGAGCGCGCAAATCGGGAGCGAAAGGGTGCGTGCCGACCCCACCGAACCAGCCGTGGGAGTAGACTTCGTTAAGTAACAGAAATCACTCAGTATTTTTAGAGAGGTGCGCGCTCAGCCTTCTGCGCGATAAGCCTCCTTCATGGCTGCCCCCCCCCCGAAGCCGACGGCCGTGCGCGCGCCGCACGGCGCGACCACCCTGGAGCTCGGCTGGCCCGGCGACGTCCTTCACCGACTCCCGCACCGCCTGCTGCGCGGCTACTGCCCGTGCGCGGGGTGCCAGGGCCACTCCGGATCGATCACTTTTCAGCCACCGAGCGGCTCGCTAGCGCTCGAGCTGCGCGACATCAAGCAAGTCGGGCAATACGCGCTCGCTTTCACTTGGGGCGATGGCCACTCGACCGGTATCTATAGCTTCGAGTTCCTCTTCCACCTGGGTCGGTTGATCGAACGCGACGGCAGCCTGGGCGTCGAGGAACTCGGTACCTTGCCACGCCCAGGTCGCAGCTGAGGGTCACATGCTCGAGGTCGAACGAGCCCAAGGGACACTAGTACTCACTACCTCTTACCCACGCTTCGAGGGCGATGCGGCCGGTCATTTCGTCGAAGCCGAAACGCGGGAGCTCGCTGGATTCGGCCCCGTCCGCGTCTTGGCGGCCGGCCTGGCAAGCGGCGAAGGAAGCGGCGCAGACACGCCTGCGCTCCAGTGGCTGGGCGCACCTGAGCTGTTTCGAAGCCCCGGCGCCTGGCCGCGTCTACGCGAAGATCCGCGGCGATTTTGGTCGCTGCTTCGCGTTCTGTGGCGCGTGCGCCGTGCGTTGCGAGATGCGCGCGAGCGCCATGTCGTCGCACACTGGCTCTTGCCGTTGGGTCTCGCGGTCGCGCTCGCCAACCGCCGACGCAAGGCCAAGTTCGAGATCGAAGTCGTCGCGCACGGCAGCGACGTGCGACTGCTCCGCGCCCTGCCCTCGTGGATCGCCCGCTTGGTCGTGCGCTCCTTGATCGCCGGTGGCGCGCGTTTTCGTTTCGTGTCCGAGGAGCTGAAGCGAGAACTCACGGCGTTGCCGGGCCTCTCTGTTCACGAGCGCGCCGCACTCGAACGAGCCGACGTTAGGGCAGCAACGCTCGAGCTGCCTTATTTGCCCGGCCGCGAACAGGCCCGCAAGCTACTGGGCTGCGACGAAAATGCGCGGCTCGTCGTAGTCGTGGGGCGGCTGATCACGAGTAAGCGCGTGGAGGTCGCGCTACGCGCAGCCGAGCTCGTTCCCGAAACCACCATCGTCGTGCTGGGTGACGGGCCCGAGCGCTCGGCGCTCGAGGCTGCTTTTCCGAACGCTCGCTTCTCGGGACAGCTGGGCCGCCCCGAGACGCTGCTCTGGATGCGTGCAGCCGATCTGTTGGTGAGCGCATCCCTGCTGGAAGGCGCACCCACCGTCGTTCGCGAAGCGCGCGCGCTTGGTACAGCCGTCGTCTCGCTGGCCGTCGGCGACACCGAGCTCTGGGCGAAGACCGACGACGACCTGTGGTTGGTGCGCGCGTGAAGCGGAGACTGCACGAAGCAATTCTGTCGTTCGGCGCGCTCCGCTTGGGTCTCGTCCTGGTGGCCCTCGGCGCGCCTGCCTGCGATCGGGCGCCCAGCCAAACAGCGAGCACGCCCGCTCCCAACGCCGCTCCCAACGCGCGCGCCGTCGAGCCCGCTGTCGCCCCCTCCGGCGCACTGAGCGCGACCGGTACGCCCGCCATGGCGGTTCCCGTGCCCCAGCTGTCAATCGGCGATGAGGTTTTGCCGACGCCTCGTGCGCGGCTTTCGGATGACGCCTCTCGACTCGTGTCGGGCCGCTTCGGCGTGGTCGCGTCCGTCGAGAAACAGGCGACCGATGCTGGCATCTCCATCTTGGAAGCTGGCGGCAATGCCATCGACGCGGCTGTTGCGACGGCCTTCGCGCTGGCGGTGACGCACCCCAGTGCCGGAAACCTCGGCGGCGGAGGCTTCCTATTGCTCAAGCGCGGTAGCGTCGTCCAAGCCGTGGATTTTCGCGAGAACTCGCCGGCAGCGCTCACCGGCGAGCTGTTCTCCAAGATGATCCGTTCCGGCGGGCGCGGCCCGGCCTCGGTCGGTGTTCCAGGGACGGTCGCCGGCCTCTTGCTCGTGCATGCGCGCCACGGCGCGCTCCCGCTCCAAAGGGTTCTCGAGCCCGCGCGCCGCCTGGCCGAACTGGGCTTCGTCGTTGGCGCGCGCCAAGCTCTCACCATTTCTTGGTCGAAGAATTCGCTCGCTGCGCATGCGCCTGCGCGCAATCTGTTCTTGCCCGCCGGCGCCGTTCCCAAGATAGGCTCGGTGCTGAAGAATCCGGGCCTCGCCGTGCTGATCCGCCGCATCGCCGAACGCGGCCGGGCCGGCTTCTACGAAGGCCCGACCGCGGACGACATCGTCGACAGCTTGGGAACGCAGGGCTTGCTCTCACGCACCGATCTCGCGCGCTACGAGGCGAAGTTTCGCGACCCGCTCGCCTTCGATTACTTGGGCTTCCGTGTGGTGACGATGCCAGCGCCGTCGGGCGGAGGCGTGGCCTTGGCCCAAAATCTCTTGCAACTCCAAGCGCTCGAGGCCGAGAAAACGGCGCCCGAATCCGCCACTCGCGTGCACCTGCTGGCCGAGGCGAGTCGCCGCGCCCAGACCGAGCGGCGCCTGTTCGTCGTCGATCCCGACAGCCTGAGCGACGACGAGAACCGTGCCCGCCGTGCCCGCTCGCTCGATCCACTGACCTGGCTCGGCCCCCACCCCGTCGATCCGAAGCACGCGACGCCGTCCGCGAGCCTGCACTCTCTTTACGCGGACTCGGCCAAAGAGCTCGAACACACAACGCATTTCAGCGTAGTGGACGCTCGGGGCGACGCCGTGAGTTGCACGGTGACCCTCTCGGGCAGCTTCGGTTCGCGCGTCGTGACGCGCGAAACGGGTGTCGTGCTGAACAACGCCGTGGCTTCGTTCGCTTCGGTCGGCGAAAACGTGGCGCGGCCGAACCAGCGCACTGTGAGCTCGATGACGCCGACGCTGCTGTTTGCTCGCGGTCAGGGATTTTTGGCTTTGGGTTCACCCGGCGGCGACACCATTCCCAGCACGCTGACTGAGTCGATTGTCCGCCTCACGGCCGACGGCGAGGCTCTCGCCAGCGCCGTGCTCGCGCCGCGCTTTCATCAAGGCTTCGTGCCTGACGAGATCGGCACCGAGCGGGACCGTCCGCTGCCGGCGGCTGTCGCCAGCAGCCTGCGAGCGCTCGGACACCGTTTGAACGCGAGTCGCAGCGCCATCGGGGACGTGCATGCGGCCGGTTGGTTCGAGGGCGAGCAGCGGGCCTTCTCCGACACTCGCGAAGGCGGAAAGGCCAAAGCTGCCGCGCGTGCCGGAGCGAACTCAGACGACGGCAACGCGACGACGAGTTCGGCGCCCTGACGAAGCAGGGCGCCCGTCGAGCTGGGCGCGGATGCGCTGAACCGCTTCGGCGTGCAGCTGGCATACGCGCGACTCGGTGACTTTGAGAATCTCGCCGATCTCGCGCAGGCTGCACTCGTGCTGGTAGTGAAGCGCCAACACGATTTGCAGGCGTTCGGGCAGGTGCTGCATGGCGGCCAAGATGGTCTCGACCATCTGGTTCTTGGCAGCTGCGGCTTCGGGCGAGGGCTCGGCAGACGGGGCTTCGAAGCCCGAGGTGACGTCGAGTTTGTCCATGCCGGCCTCTTGGATGTCGGCGACGGATTTCTGCAGCTGGCTGAGGCTGATGCCCAGGTGACGAGCCAGCTCGTCCTGCTGGGGCGCGCGGCCAAGGCGGTGACTGAGATCACGCGTGGCTGCGTTGATGTCGCGCGAAGCCGAGCGCAAACGGCGCGAGAGCGGGTCGAGGGCGCGCAGGTAGTCGAGGATAGCGCCGCGAATGCGGTAGGAAGAATAGGCCTCGAACTGCTCTTCGGGCATTGCAGCCGGCCGACGGCGGAGCGCCTCGGACATGCCCACCCAGCCGGCGGAAACGATGTCGTCGAGGGTGATCGAACGAGGCAGGCTCCGCACGGCCTTGAGAGCGATGCGGCGTACGAGCGGCGAGTAGGTGCTGTAGACTACAGCTTGGTCGAGAACCGGCCGTTCAGCCTCAGCGACGAGTTCAGGCAGCGACCAGACGCCCGAATCCTGCTTCGTCCCCGCCTCTGCGGCGCTCACCACGCGCGTCACTTCTTCGGTCTCGTCCCAATCGTTCGGTGCACTCGGTACAACTGATAGTCGCGCGCTCATGATTTCCTCCTCCACGCCGCACTGGTTCGTCGGAACCAACGCAGGGTTAGACCCCGCAGTCCCTTCTGCAGGAGTGGTGCCAACGCTCTGACGCAGCATCACCAGAGGCGCGACCGACGTCCGAGATGAGCGACCTGTGAGCAATTTCAATCACTTGAGTCGTGACCCAAAGCAGTCAGCTGACAGCCGTCGACTCATATGACCCACTCCGTTCGTCGAACTGTCGTCCAATGCGTCCCAAGGAGAGACGATCTCTCAAGCCAGGCAGGCATCCCGCATGGGTGCTCCGAAACCCTGGGGGTCAGATCTGACTGCCCTGCACAAAGCGCCAATATCGGAGGCGCATGCGGCCAACTGTCCGCTCTCCGAGGTCACAATTGACACCTGAGCCACGGCCAGGGCTCGCGTGCTAGGTCCGTCTTGCTCCATGGCCCCGCTTCCGCGCTTCAGTCCCCCCAGCCGGCTCTACGGGGCGTACATCTTCGACTGTGACGGCACCTTGGCCGACACCATGCCGATCCACCACCGCGCCTGGAAGGCAGCGCTGGTGCAGGCTGGGGCCCGCTTCGACTTTCACTGGGACCGCTTCATGAGCCGCGCTGGCATGAGCCTAGAAGAGACGGTTCTGCAGCTCTCGGCCGAGTTCGCGCACCCCCTCGACGCCGTAGCCATCTCCGAGCACCAGCGGCTCATCTACGAGGCGCTCGAGGGCAGCGTGTGTGGCATCGCCGAAGTCGTGGCGTTTGCTCGCGAAGTGAGCCTGTTCGCGCCGGTCGCGGTGGCCTCGGGTTCGGTGCGCCGCCACGTCGAGCGCACGCTCGAGTGCATCGGCGCGCGAGACCTGTTCACGGTCATCGTCACGCCAGAAGACGTCACACATGGCAAGCCGTTTCCCGACATGTTCCTCTTGGCGGCCGAACTCATGGGCGCTGCGGCGGCGGACTGCTTGGTTCTAGAGGACGCCGAATTCGGCTTCGAAGCGGCGCGACGCGCAGGCATGGAATACGCTCGGGTGGGACCTGCCGAGCTCCTCGAAGAGGTTTCTCGGGCGGCCCCACCCGCTTGAAGCGCGAATTCGCCTGGGCGCAGCCGCTCAACGAGCCATTTCGAGAGCTTGCGGCTCCCACCACACGCCGGCCTTGGGGCCGCCGTTGCACTGACCGTCGGACTCACCGGGGCGCTTGAGCCAGAGGAAGCCGTCGCACAGCGGATCGTTCGTGCTGGTCGTGGGCGGAGCACCAATCTTGCGACCGGGCGGGTTGCACCACTTCTCTTCTTCCGTCTTGGCCTGCTCGTAGGGGCCAGCGCCGTTACGGCTGGTGTCGATCACGAAGTGCTTGCCGCCGAGCAGCTCCGACACTTTGTGACCGTAGGCCAAGCACTCTTCGGTGCCGACGTAGTTCGAGACGTTGAGCGCGAAGCCATTGGCGTAGTCGACGCCGGCTGCCTTGAGGCGCTTGGCGATCTCTTCGGCGGGCTGCCAACGCGGATGGCCGGCATCGAGATAAACGGCTGTGCTCGGGCTCTGACGAAGCACGCGGACGGCGTCGTTGAGCAGAGCCAAACGCTCCTCTTTCTGCGCGTCGCTCAAGCACTCCTGGAAGTGACCGAGTGCATCCGGCTCGAGCACCACCACTGCTGCGTCACTGCCAATTCCGGCCGCGACGTTGCGAATCCAACGTTGATAGCCTTCCTTCGAAGACATGCCGCCTTGCGAGTGCTGCCCACAGTCACGGTTGGGCACGTTGTAGGCGATCATTACCGGCACTGCGCCCGCGGCCTTGGCGCGCGCGACGAAGTGATCCACCGCGCGGAAGATGTTGGTGTTCCACTCGCCCATCCACAGGCCCTGCGGCTGCTGAGCGATCTTGTCGAGCAATGCGGCCTTGGCGGGATCGGTCGAACGGAAGCGATTGGCTTGCAACATCGCCAGCGACTCGGGATCCACGAATAGCTTCGCGCCGAGCAGCGGATTGGCCGGCGCCGCCGAGGGCGTCCCTGGCTCCACGACGGGCGAACTCGCCGGGAAGGGCGACTTACCACTGGCCGAAACGGAACTCGCGGCCGGAGCAGGCGTGTCCGCGTCGTTGCCCGAGTTCTTCTTTTTGCAGCTGGGCAGAGCAATCGCCGAAGCCAAGACCAATACGGAAAGGAGCGGTGTGGAGGTGAACAATCGACTCATGCGGCTTAGATTCCTCTGACGAAGTGGAAGCGCAACCCCAACCCGGGGAAGCGGAAAAATGGCCTCTTCTCCTCGAACGCTCACGAACGCGTCGAAGTGAAACCGACCATGGCTGTCGATCTACACGAGAAAGAAGGCGCGGCAACGGAATATCAAAGACCGTGGAGTGACCGGCCATTCGTCCGGATCACGTCGCGGTACCAGTAATACGAATCCTTGGGCGTGCGCTTCTGGGTCTCGTAGTCGACGTGAATCAGACCAAAGCGCTCGCGGTAGCCTGCGGCCCACTCGAAGTTGTCGAGAATCGACCAGTGGAAATAGCCGGCCACGGGAACGCCTGAGGTCGCCGCGCGCTCGAGCTCGAGCAAGTAGCGATGCGTGAAATCGATGCGACCGCCGTCATGCACTTTCCCGTCGAGCGCCACCCAGTCGCGACTCGACAAGCCGTTCTCCGTGATGACAATCGGTAGATTGTAGCGCTCGTAAAAGAACTGCGGACCGTAGAACAAGCATTCGGGCGTCACGGGCCAGTTGAACCCCGTCGACGGACAACCGACCGCGCCCGCCACGTTCTCGAAGCCGAAGAGCGAGCTTTGCGCCGCGCGCACGGTCGTGCCTTGGTAGATGTTGACCGCAAAGAAATCGAGTGGCTGACGAATGACGGCCAGATCCGAGTGGGGAAAGACGGGCGCGTCCGCCCCGTAGAATTCGAGCCCTTGCGTAGGGTAACCGCCCAGGTAGACGGGGTCCATCCACCAGCTGTTGTTCCAAGCGTTTTGCTCGGTGATGGTGAAGGTCGCGCGTCGCGCCAGCTCGAGATCGCTGGGGCTCGAACTCACCGGCAACTTCGGCATGCCGACCGGCGCGTAGCCGATCTGCAGAGGTTGCTTGGCGTTAGCGCGCAGTGCTTGTACTGCCTTGCCGTGAGCGAGCAGTGAGTGGTGGCCGGCCAAGAGCATCTGCGAGAGCGGCAGCTTGATGCCCGGCGCGTGCTGGCCTTCCTGGTGCCCGAAGCCGATGTAGACCTGCGGCTCGTTCTGGGTGAAAAAGTGTTCGACCCGATCGGAGAAACGTGAGGCCACGAGCGCCGCATACTCCGCGAACCAATCGGCGCTGTCGCGATTCAGCCAGCCGCCGCGATGAAACAGCGCGAGCGGGTAGTCCCAGTGAAACAGCGTGATCCATGGGGTCACACGAGCCTCGAGCAAGCCGTCCAGCAGTCGATCGTAGAAGGCGAGACCGCGCTCGTTTACCTGACCCACACCATCGGGCACGAGCCGCGGCCACGACAAGCTGAGCCGGTATGCGCCGAGACCGAGTTCACGCATCAGGGCGACGTCTTCGGGATAGCGATGGTAGTGGTCGACGGCTACCTTGCCAGTGTTGCCTTCGAAGACCGCGCCAGGGCGCTCGCAGAACATGTCCCAGACGCTCGGCCCTTTGCCGTCCGCGTCGTGAGCGCCTTCGAGCTGGTACGAGGCCGCTGCGGCTCCCCACACGAATCCTTCGGGAAAGCCGCGCTCTGGCCGCTCCGTCTTCATTGCGGTTTCTTAGCGAAGACTCGAACATCACGGAAGCGCTTCACGCTCCCAGGTCCAAGGGCCGGTACCACGCGCCAGCGTTGCGGCAACTCGCGCAATGTGGAACGAGGGCGCTCGCGGCCCGAGAGCCGAGCATCATGACGTCGTCCCCACTCAGCGCTAGCGCTTTGTATCGCTTGCTCCACACGGGCAACCCAGGTGACGAGCAGTTCTACCTTCGCGCCGCTGGCGAGCCGACCGGCGTACTCGAGCTCGGCGCAGGCTGGGGCCGTCTTTCATGGGCGCTCGCGCGCGCCGGGCATCGCGTCGTCGGCGTGGAACTCGACGTCGATTTCGTGGAGGCGGCCCGACTCGCGGAGCCGCTGGGTTCGCGCATTTCGGGCTCGGTCGAGTTCGTCGTGGCTGATCTCCGCGAACTCGAACTCGGTCGCAAGTTCGAGCGCATCTTCATGCCTTACAACACGCTCTACGCACTGGGTGGACGAAAAGGCGTGACGCGCGCGTTCGCCGGAGCCCGACGCCATCTGGCCGACGACGGCGAACTCTGGTTCGACGTCTACGCGATGGACGAATTCCACGCGGCATCGCTGGCCGGCGAAGTACCCGACGACAGTGAAGCTCAGGAGCTCGTGCTCGAGACCGAGTTCGAAGGTGGGCCCCTGCGCGTGTTCGAGACGACCGCTCTCGATCTGACAGAGCAACGCCTCGACGTCGACTACCGCGCAGAGCGCGAGGGCGCTTTACCAGGTCGGGGGCGCCTGACGCACCACTATCTACTCACACATGAGATCGGCGATTGCCTCGAAGCGGCAGGTCTCGAGCCCGCCGGCATGTGGGGTGGGTTTGCAGGACAGGCAGCAGACGAAGAAGCCGAGCAGCTCGTCGTCTGCGCGATGGCGCGTTAGAACCGCTGCGTGGACCCCGCACGCGCGACGTGGTAATTTTCACGCCGGGGCACAGAATGGGAGAGACGGCCAAAATCCTCGTAGTGGACGACAACTCGGGCATTCGCATGGCGCTATCGTTGCTCATGGACGTGCACGGCCTGTCCTGTTTGTGCGTCGACGGGCCCGAGGCGGCCCTCGCCGCAATTCGCGAGGACGACATCGGAGTCGTCGTCCAGGACATGAACTACAGCGAGGACACGACCGGTGGAGAGGAAGGCATGCGGCTTTTCCGACAGATCCACGAGCACGATCCCGACCTGCCCGTGCTCTTGATGACCGCCTGGACGAGCCTGGAAACGGCCGTCGCATTGGTCAAAGAGGGTGCGGAAGACTATTTCGGCAAGCCTTGGGACGACGACAAGCTGATCAGCAGCATCCAAAAGCTGCTCAAGGTGAGGCAACTGCGGCTCGAGAATCGGCGTCTCCGAGCCCAGGACGACCGTGCGCGGCGACGCTTGGCCGAGGCCTTCGATCTGTGCGGACTGATCTACACGAGCCAGGTCATGCAGCAGGTGCTGACCTTGGCCACCAGCGTGGCGCGCAGTGACGCAGCAGTGCTCATCACGGGGCCGAACGGTTCGGGCAAAGAGATGATTGCCAAGATCATCCGGGCCAATTCACGCAGACGCGAGCGTCCCTTCGTGACAGTCAATGCCGGGGGCCTACCCGACGAGTTGCTCGAAGCCGAGCTGTTCGGAGCCGAACCCGGCGCGTACACGGGCGCCAAGACGCGCCGTGAAGGCCGGTTCGAAGCCGCGCACACCGGGACTTTGTTCTTGGACGAAATCGGCAATCTCTCGCCCAAGGGGCAGATGAAACTCTTGCGCGTGCTACAGACTGGCGAATTCGAACGCCTGGGCTCGAACAAGACGCAGAAGTGCGACGTTCGCATCCTGAGCGCGACCAATGCCGATCTACGCGAAGAGATCGCTCGCGGCACCTTCCGTGAAGACCTGTACTTTCGGTTGGCGGTGATCGAGATCCACGTGCCGGCGCTGCGCGATCGACCAGAAGACATCCTGCCGATCGCCGAGTGGCAGCTGCCGCAATTCCCTGGACCCGACGGCGTCGTTCGTGAACTCAGTCCGGCGGCGCGCGACGCGCTCGTCGCCTACGACTGGCCAGGCAACGTGCGCGAGCTGCAAAACAAGATTCAGCGGGCGAATCTGGTCGCCGAAGGACCGTGCCTCGAGCCGAAAGACCTCGATCTCGACGCGAACCCTGCCGCAGGTGGCTGGTCGAGTTCGGACACGAAGCCCACCACGCGCGTCGAACGTTCGGTCGAGTCGGAAGAGATCGAAGACGCTCTGGAACGGGCGCGCGGCGTGATCAGCCGCGCGGCGGCCGAACTCGGCATGAGTCGCCAAGCCCTGTATCGACGGATGGCGCGCGTGGGTATCTCGGTCGAACGCCGCACCACGGCCAAGGACTCTTGAACACGACGCCGGGCCCGACGTCGGTTTCTTTCTCGCGACTCGGAAGCCGTCTGCCCGGCTGGGTACGCTTCGCGCGACTCGCCGTGGGTGCTTTGCTCCTGGCCGGCATCGCGGCCGTCATCGCCCTCACCTATCGCAACATCGAGCGTGAACTACGCAGCACGTTGGACCAAAAACTCACGGCTGTGCTGTCGACCAATGTGCACGTCACGCGCCGTTGGCTCGCCCAGCAGCACGCGCTGGTCGGGCGCTTGGCTTCCGATCCCCACGTGATCGAACTCTTGTCGTCCCCGGATGCGGCAGGCCAGACCACGGCCACGCTGCTGGACCCTCTAAAGCGCGCCGGCATCGTTGGCGACTACGCTTGGTTCGCCGCGGATCGCAAATTGGCCTGGGCGTCTTCGGGACTCGAACGAGTTCCATCGCTCGGCCGTGACGAGTTCGAGCGAGCTCTGGAAAACGGCACGTCGGTTTCGGTCTTTACCAACACGACTCCTCTGACCTGGAAGAACCGCGTCGTGGCGCTCGCCCGTGTCGGTCCACGCGAGCGACCCCTCGGCTTCCTCGCGCTGTGCATCAACCCCGACGACCCGGCGCGCGGCCTTTCGATGGCCTCCTGGGGGCGCACGGGTCGCACCTTTGCTTTCGACGCCGCGGGCGCAGTGCTGAGCGGTGAAGGTCCCAGAGTGCCCGCGCAGTCCGCGCCCGAGCACCTGACGGCTCTGGCGCACAAGGCGCGGCACCTGGGCGCGGGCGAGTTCGAAGGCGCGCCGCGCCTCGACGTCGACGGCGAAGTGGTCACGGCCGGGCGCGTGGGCGCCTATGCCTGGCTGCCCAAGTACGGTCTCGGCATCGCGACGGAGGTCGAACGCACCGAGGCCTATGAATCGGTGGCGCTGTTGCGGCGCGCCTTCGTCGTCTTGGTCGTGCTGGTCGGCAGCGCCCTCTTGGGTTTCGTGGCGCTCGGGCGCTGGACCTTGCGCGTTCGTGAAGAGTCCGTGCTGGTGAGCCAACGGCTCGGTCGTTTGGCTCGCACCATCCAGCCACTCTCGGCCGCGCTCGAGCACGATCCGGGAGCAGTGGTGCTGATCGACGACGAAGGCACGGTCGTTTACGCCAACTCGGCGACGCGCCAAATCTTGGGGGTCGATGGACCCTTGATCGGCAAATCCGCGCGCGAGCTATTCGAGCGCCTGCACACTGAACTCCGCGAAGCAGTCGTCGCCGGCGTCGAAGCCATCGTCGCTCAAAAACCGGGGCAGGACGACGAAACTTTGCTCGTGACCAGTCGTCCGCTGCGCATCGAAGGCAAACCGCACTTCATGTACACGCTCCGACCGGTGACGCGCGAAGTACGGCGCCAAGAAGTCGATCACTGGAAAAAACTGATTCGCGTGCTCAGCCACGAGTTGAACAACAGCCTGGCGCCGATCACCTCCTTGGTCAGCTCGGCTCGTACGCTGAACGACCAAAACTTCCACGATCCAAAGCTGGCCAAGATCCTCGATGCGATAGTCGAACGCACCACGCACCTCGTTTCATTTCTCGAGAGCTATCGTTCAATCGCCCGTTTGCCTCGACCGACGCCCGTGCCCGTCGACTGGGAAAAGTTCCTTGACGGCGTGCGCCCACAACACGGTTTTCGCATCGAAGGCACTTTGCCCGACGAGCCCGGCTATTTCGATCCGATTCAGCTCGAGCGCGTGCTCGTCAACACCCTCGACAATGCAGCGGAAGCAGGAAGTCCCCCGGGAGCCATCGCCGTTTCCGTCGAGTCGGTCGACGGCGGCGCGGTGCTCGAAATTCTCGATCGCGGCGCCGGTATGACCGAGCCCGTGCTCCGCCAAGCCATGCTGCCGTTTTTTTCGACCAAACAATCCGGCACCGGCGTCGGACTGGCGCTCAGCCGCGAGATCGTCGAGGCACACGGCGGACAGATGACGCTGGCCAATCGCGAGGGCGGTGGGCTGGTCGTGTCGATTTTCCTACCCAAGGGTCGGCAAGCCGGGCTCTCGGAGCGCAACATTGCGAGCATACCGGAAGCCACGGGCTAAATTCGTGCCTTTTGCCGCAATCCTCGCGCTGGCCCGCACGGCCACCAGCACTATACTGCCCCGCATATGCCGAGCCTAAGGTCGGGAGCTTTCTTGGTTCTGCTCAGCCTGTGTACGAGTTGCAACATCGGGGACGGTTTCGCCGATCTCGCAGACAGCGTACTCGATCCCGATGCCGCCCTGCTGGAGCGCCCGGGACGAAAACTGGTGGCTGGCCGGTACAACAACCTGGTGCTCGACGGCTCACTGGAGAAGGGGGGCTACGTTCTGGCGCTGCGTCACGACACGCCCGACCAACGACTCGCGATCGTACCCTTCTTGAAAGGTGAGCCGTGTGAGGTCGGCAATGCTCTGGCGTTCGAGCGCCTGTCGAGCCGCGTCGACGTGGCGCTTTCGGGTCTCGTGGCCGTGCAGGTGTCCGGCAACGTCGGCGAGCGCGGCAAGATCCGTTTCGTCGGCTTCGATTGCGCCGAGCGCATGGAAGCTCTCGATGACGCCACGCTGCCGCGCATCGAGTTCCCGTCCAACGTGCCGCGCGGTTTGCTATCCCTCACCGGCGACAAGACCCTGTATTTGGCGAACGCCGAGACCAAGAAGCTGGAACTCGTGGCTCAGGGCGTCGACTCCGCACGTGTGGCCAACAACAAGCTGTGGACCGTGGAAGCCGGCCAGCTCGTCGTGCGTGACGCTAACCTGGCTGAACAAGCTACGCTCGGCGACCGCCTGCTCGAGTTCGTCGTGACCGGCGGAACGGCGCCGGAGGTCGTCTTCCGTGACTCCACCGGGCTGCACTCTTGGAGCAAAAAAGAAGGAGTCCGAACGATCACCGACGACGGCTGTGGAGCCTTTGCGACCGATGTCGCCACCATCTCCTACTACTCGCCGTGCAGCACGCGCCGCCTGGTCGTCGAGTTGCCGGGGTCCAAGGTGGGGTCCAAGCAGGAGCGAGTCCGGTTGCTCGGGCCCCAGAACGTCGTCGACCTGCCGAACGTGGTCGTGGCGTATGGCCTCACGGACAAGGTCACGCGCGTTTCCTTCGTGGTTTCCGCCGATGCAACCGCGACGAGCGGCAGCTTGAACGTGGCCGAACTCGATCCGGGCGCAGCCGGAAATGAGACCGAAATCACTCTCGAATCGCGCAGTCTGAGCAACGATGCCAGCCTGCGTGCAGGCGTCATCTACGAGAGTTGGGACGGCACCGTCGGTGACGTGGTCGAGATGACCTACGACGGCAACGGACATGCCGACGGCCTCGATCTGATCGCGAGCGACGTCGCGCAACTGCCAGGAGGGAACGCCTTTTCGGGTCGCGGCGCGCTCGTCCGCTTCGATGGCAGCCTCGGCGATCTGGTGGTGCTCGACGACAACGGCAAAAGGGTACAAGAGACCGTCGTCGCCAAGAACGTTCCGATTCAGAGCCAGGCACTCGAAAAGGACGGCAACATGGTCGCCTTTGTCAGCGAGTTGAAAAAGGATGCCGGCCAGATCGTGATTTTCGACGGTGTCGACGCCACCGTCGTGGCCGAATCAGCGTATCCGAACACGCTGCGATTCTTGGACCAGCCCAACGCCGTCGCCTACCTCTCGCCCGGCAAAACGGCTGGTGTGGCCGAGCTGCACGCCTACCTGACCGATTCCGGTCTCGACCTTTTGGTTCATGCGCAGGTCGGCGAATACCGAGTCGTGCCCTGGCCCTCGCCAGGCATCCTCTACGCCGTCCCCAGCGGAAAAGACCAAGGCCTGTGGTTCTCGAAAGCCCACTGAACAGCTGGCCTCCGGGCGGCGATTAAGTTCGGGCGCGGGCCGCCGTCCTGCACGGCTGAGGACCCCGCCACCATGAATCGCTTCGCCGTCGAGCAGTTGGGCAACGTCACGTGCATTGGCCTGCCTGCGCGAGTCGACGTGACCAACGCCAAGGCATTCGTCGACGTCGTGCGCGCCGAAATCGACAAGGACAACAAACAGATCGTGCTCGATCTCTCGCACACGGAGGCCATCGACTCGACGGCACTCGGCGCGATCGTGCAGATCTTCAAGTCGCTCCGCGCGCGCGACGGCGAGCTCTCCATGGCGGGCGTCGGCGACGGCGTGCGGCGCGTGTTGGCCATCACGCGCATCGATCGCGTCTTTCCGCTCTTCCCGAGCGTCGAAGAAGCGGTGCGCTTCGGCAACGAGAAGAGCGCGTGAGAACCGACTCGTTCTCGGCTGCCGAGCACTCGGTGCTGATCGTGGACGACACGATGGCCAACCGACGCCTGTACGGTATCCTCTTGGCTCGTGAAGGCTTCATCGTGCGCACGGCCCAAGACGGCGTCGAGGCACTCCGATCCATCGAGAGCGAAACTCCTTCGCTCGTGCTGCTCGACTACATCATGCCGAACATGAACGGAGTGGAAGTCCTCGACCACCTCCGGCGCGACCCGAAAACCGCGCGCCTACCCGTCGTCATGTTGACCGCGTCCGCCGAGCCCGATCACATCGACGCAGCGCTCGAAGCAGGCGCGAACGACTACATCACCAAGCCGGTGAACAGCCGCATTCTCCTGGCGCGAGTGAAGTCGATGATTCAGGCCGACCGCATGCGCGGTCGTCCCGTGCGGCGCCTGGAAAGCGAACTGCTCGAAGAACTCGAAGAGGCTGCGCGCGTACAAAAGGCCCAGCTGCCAGCGGTGCCGATGAAGTGGAATGACTGGCGAGTCACAGGCGCGGTCGCACCGAGCGGTCAGGTCGGCGGCGACATCTTCGACCTGGTTCCGACCGACGATGGCCGTTTCATAGCGCTATTGCTCGACGTTTCCGGTCACGGCACGGCGTCGGCGCTGGTCGCGGCCGAAACGCGCGCGGAGCTGCGCACGTTGCTCAGTGGTCGTTCACTGCTCGAGTCCGTTCGCCGCTTGAACGCCCACATGGCGCGCCGCGAGACCGGTAAGTATTCGTGTTTGGCGGCGGTCGAGATCGAAGGTTCGACGCTGCGCATCCTCAATGCCGGATTGCCACCGGTGGCCGTGCTGCGAGGCAGCCGCGTGCTGGCGGAAGTTTGGGGCAGCGGCACGCCGATCGGCATGTTCGAAGACAGCACCTACGAACTCACCGAGTTCGAGGTGGCAGCGGGCGATCGCATCGTGATGCTGAGCGATGGCTTGACCGAGCCCTTCGGCGCCACGGACGACGCACGCTCGGCCATCAGCCGGCTGATGCTTTGGCCATCGGTGCGCGACGAAGTGCCAGAACCCGACGTACTGCGCACGCGCATCACGACTCTCACTCGGGATTCCGCGCCCGAGCTACGCGACGACGCCACTGCGGTCATCTTGCACCTGACGGGCTCGGTGCACGAAGTGATGCGACTGGCAGCTCGCCCTGCGGCCATCCCGCGCGCGGTGCGCTGGGTCGTCGATCAGAGCCCCGACTGGGCAGATCGCGTGGCAGTCGATCACGGCCTCACCGAGGCACTGACCAATGCCGTACTGCACGGCGCGCTCGGCTTGAGCTCCGAAGTGCGACACACCGACGCCTACGACGAGTACCTTACCTTGGCACACGAGCTTCCGGATCGACCGGGATTCATGGATCGCCACGTCGAACTCAAGATGGTACAAAACGCCGATTCGTTCGGCATCCGCATCTCTTGGCAAGGGGCTGCGTGCCCAGTCGAAGATCGCCTCCCGCCGGCCCCGACGAGCATCCGCAGCTCCGGCATGGGCTCGTCCATCATCCACTCGCTCTTCGACCGCGTGGATTGGGACAGCGACGGCCTGGGACTCGAACTGTGGCTCCACCGAGGCGGCGCCGCCTCCAGCTCCGACCGCGCCCTGCTCGGCTGAGCAGGGCGGATGCCCTCAACTTCTGGCTCGGGCGTCCGTTCTCCTGGGGCGTGAGTCACCCAATCGCCCTGCCGGGACCCGACCCAAGCATGACGGCTGCCCCTGAAAGCCACGTGGTACACACGTTGGTGGCGCAGGCCGGCGCCAAACGCGACTCCAACCAAGCCCCACCGCGCATCCCCAGCACGGTCCCGGGATCGATTCGAAGCTTCGAGTTCGAGTCGAATCGTCCGCCGCCCGAGCCAGGGCAGCGCGTGGGACGCTACCTGGCGGAAGAAGTGCTGGGCCGAGGAGGCATGGGACTGGTCCTCCGAGCGCGTGACGATCTGCTCCAGCGTGAAGTGGCCATCAAAGTCATCTTGCCCGGCTACCTGTCGAGCGATCCGACGGCGGGTCTACGCTTCCTGCGCGAGGCCGAAATCGTTGCGCATTTACGCCACCCGCACATCATCTCGGTGCTCGATGCGGGTCTCGATGCAGGCGTGGCTTTCTTGGTTTTCGGCTACGTCGCTGGGCCAAGCTTCGCGGAACTGCGCAACCAGGGGCGCATTGGACTCGAGCAGGCAGTGGACATGCTCTTGCCCATCATCAGCGCCGCGGAATACGCGCACCGCCTGGGCGTCGTACACGGCGATCTCAAGCCGACCAACTTGATCCTTGGGCGCGACTACGCCGGCCGCCCGCACCCGTGGGTACTCGACTTCGGAGTGAGCTTCTTTTCTGGTCAAGATCCGGGCCTCGATCCTACGCGCGGCCGCATCACCGGCACGCCCGGGTACTTGGCGCCCGAATGGATTGATGCTGGCAGTGCCGATGGCCGTGCCGACTGCTTTTCGCTCGGTTGCGTGCTCTACGAGTTGCTCGCCGGGCGAGGACCATTCGCCGATTGCTCTCGGCTTTCTCAGGCAGTGACGGCCGCCAAGGAGCGCGACTACCGACCGCTCGGGCAGACTTGCTGCGTGCCTCCAGGCGTCGTCGAGCTGATCGACTGGGCTCTCGCGCCCGAACCCGATCGGCGCACTCCAAGCGCGCGGGCCTTGGGCGCGGCGCTCCTGCTTTACGCGTCCGAGGGCCTGCGCGTCCGCTACCAGGACGAGTTCTCGACTCAGCTTCCGGACTGACGGCGCTGAAAGGCCGGCACGTCCCAGTCGGTGTCGAGCTGCGAGGGAAAGTTGATGCGGCCCTGCACGCTCGGACCTTCGCTCGCCTGAGCTGCCAAACCCGGCCCCTGGCTCTTGCGAGCATACGCTGGAGCGGCTTCGGGGCGAGCCGCAACGAGCGGTGACGAGATCGGTGCCGCGCTCTCGCGCAGGGCCGGCCGCGACGAAGCCTTCATGGCTTCAATGGCGATTTCTTGCGCGACTCGCTCGAAGCCGGTGGCGATGACGGTCACCTTGATCGTGTCAGCCATATTCTCGTCGATCGACGCGCCGAAGATGATGTTGGCATCCTCGTGTGCCTGCTCCTGGATCAGGCTGGCCGCCTCCTGAATTTCCTTCATGCGCATGTCGGCACCGCCGACGATGTTGATGAGGACGCCCGTCGCGCCGTGGACCGAGATGTCGTCGAGCAGAGGCGAGGTGATGGCCTGCTCGGCTGCGATGCGCGCACGACCTTCGCCCTTGGCGCAGCCGGTACCCATGAGAGCGCGGCCCATGCCGGCCATGACCGTGGTCACGTCCGCGAAGTCCACGTTGACGATGCCGTCGAGCGTGATGAGATCGCTGATGCCTCGCACAGCTTGGTAAAGCACCTCATCGGCCTTGCGGAAGGCTTCCACGAAGGTCAGGCCGTCGTCACCGAGCATCATCAACTTCTCGTTGGGGATGGTGATGAGCGTGTCGACGTGCTCGCTGAGGGAAAGCAAGCCTTGGTCGGCGCGACGCATGCGCTGACGGCCTTCGAAACCGAACGGCTTGGTCACGACACCAACCGTCAGGCAGCCCATTTCGCGGGCGATTTGCGCGATCACCGGAGCGGCTCCGGTGCCCGTGCCGCCGCCCATACCGGCCGTGACGAACACCATGTCGGCGCCCTGCAGGTGCTCCTTGATCAGGTTGGCGTCCTCGAGAGCAGCCTTGCGACCGCGTTCGGGATCGGCACCGGCACCCAAGCCGCGTGTCACGCTGGCTCCGATGTGAATCCTCTCGGCTGCGGAGTTGGCGTTGAGCGCCTGCACGTCCGTGTTGACACTGAGAAAGTCCACGCCCTCCAGGCCAAAGTGGATCATCGTGTTGATGGCGTTGTTTCCCGACCCACCAACGCCCACCACCTTGATCCGAGCTCGGTACTGTTCCGTCTCGTCGGCGAATTCGATGCAAAAGCTCATAGGTTCCTCCCTGGGCGGGTCTTTCGACCCCGAGACCCCGTACCGCAGGACTGCCTTCCTGTTTGCCGGTTGGGGCTCTGAAAAATCATGCTGTTCGTTTGAAGTCTGTGGATGTTCGAGGCGGCCCGGGCCGCCGTGATCAGAAGGCGCCGCGCAGCCAACCCATCAGGCCACGCCCCATCGAGGCGGGAACTGCGGGCTCTTTGCGCATGGCCAGCTCGTGGAGCTCGTCGGCGCGCGATACGGCCTCGGCCAATTGGCGAGCGCCGTACCGGAGCAACCCGACGCTGGACGCGTACTGCGGCCCCTGGACCAGTTGGGTCAGACCGGTGATGCCGACCGGGAAGCCCATGCGCACCGGCATGCCGAGCACTTCTTCGGCGCACTCGACCATGCCTTCCATCAAATTGGCGCCGCCCGTCAATACGACGCCGGCGCTGATGCTCTCCAGCAAGCCCGTTTCTTCCATGCGCCGACGCACCTCGTGGAAGATCTCTTCGCAGCGTGGCTCGATGATGTCGCTGAGCAAGCGGCGCGGCACGCGTCGTGGAGCGTGACCGCCCACTCCCGGCACCTCGACCTCCTCGTCGTCGCCAATCATACGACCCAGCGCGCAGCCATAGTTGCGCTTGAGGCGCTCGGCTTCACCCGTCGGCGTGCGCAGGCCAGCGGCCAAGTCGCTGGTGATGTTGTTCCCACCCACGGGAATGACGCTGGTGTGAGCGATGCCGCCATCGGCGTAAAGCAGGATGTCGGTCGTGCCACCACCGATGTCGATGATGGCGACGCCAATCTCTTTCTCATCGTCACTGAGCACGGCATCGGCGCTAGCCAGTGGCCCAAGCACGATGTCTGCGACGTCGAGGCCAACGCGCTCGATGCAGCGCACGACGTTCTGCACGCAAGACGTCGCGGAAGTCACGAGGTTGACCTTCGACTGCAGACGGACGCCGCTCATGCCAATCGGATCGCGGATGCCGTCCTGGTTGTCGACGACGTACTCGCGGGGCAGCACGTGCAGGATCATCCGGTCGGCGTCGACCGGCACGGCTCGAGCAGCTTCGAGCACTCGCTCGACGTCGCCGCGCGTCACCTCGCGGCCGCTCACTGCACACATACCGTGCGAGGCAGTGCTGCGGATGTGGCTACCGGCCACGCTCGCGTAGACGGTGTCGATCTCGACGCCTGCGCAGTTCTGCGCGGCGTCCACGGCTTCGCGGATGGCGCGCACGGTCCAGTCGATGTTGGTCACCACGCCTTTGCGGAGTCCGCGGCAAGGCACGTTGCCGGCGCCGAGAATGGTGATGCCGTCGGCATCCACTTCTCCGACGACTGCAGTGACCTTGGTGGAGCCCAGGTCAAGGCCTACGATGATCTCGGGGGAAGAAACGCCTGTCGTCATGATGGTCCGCTGTGAGGCTAGATTCGCTCTAGGTCGGCCCGACGCTGCCACGCTGGAACGAGCGTGGCCAAGTTTTGGCGACTCGTTACTTCACGCGCACGACCACACGCTCCGGATGAGCCTCGTTGTCGAGGAAAATGACTCCCGGCAAGCTGCCCGAGGCTTCGGCTTTCGCCAGGATACGGCCGGCGCGAAGCAGCTTTTGTTTCCATGGCCCGGCTCCGAGATGCAGAGCGGTGCCCTGACTGCCGATGGTGAGAACCGCGTGGCCCCGATCGTCGAGGTGTACTTCTTCGGCGGGGTAGGCCTGGGCGAACGGCAACCGCTCGTAGGCGCCCAGCAGGCCGAGTGCGCCTTGGAGCTGTTCGAGTTCGGCCTGCTCGTCACGGGCCAGCGCCAGCACACTGAGGCCAGTCACGAGCGGCAAATCGTGGGGATCTTGGGGCTCCAGCTGCTTGAACGGCAACCCGTCCTCGGAGACCAACAGCGTCTTTCCGCCCACGACCACCAGGGCCCGAGCCTCGCGCTCGTGAATCTCGATGCGCACTTCACCCGGCAAGCGCCGCAAGATACGGGCGCTCTCGACCCAGGGGTTGTCGAGCACGGCCTGCTCCGCCCGTTCCACGTCCAATGAAAAGACGTTGTCGCCGCGACGAATGCCGCCAAGGGCGAGCAACTGGTCCCGCGACAAGCGACGGGTGCCCTCCACGACGATCTCCTGGATGGCGAAGCGCGGCGTCGTCATCGCGTAGCGATGCGCGCCCCAAGCCAGCGCCGCGACGGTGCCGACGAGCAGCGCAAGGCCGAGCACTATCTTGAGAGCGTTGCCGAGCCACGCGAGCGTGGCCGGTCCGAGCTGCTCGGATTCGGCATCGTCGGGCAAAGCCGAGACATCGCGGGGTGCGCGTGCAGGGCCCTTTTTCCGGCTTTGTTTGGTGCGTTTGTTGCTCACGAGCCTGTCTCGGCGCGACGCTCGCGGATCCGCTGCCCCAGGGGCACCAGAATTTTATTGATGTCCCCGGCGCCCAAGGCGATCACCACGTCGCCCGGCTCGGCCTGTTCGGCCAAGAGTTCTGCAGCCACCTCCTTGCTGTCCACGTAGCGAGCGCCGTGGTGGCCGTGCTGGCTGATGGCCTCGGCCAGGTGCTTGGAGTCCGCGCCTTCGATGGGTTTTTCTCCCGCTGCGTAGACGTCAACCAAGAGAACGCGGTCGGCATCGTTGAAGGCCCTGGAAAAATCGTCGAATAGGTGCTGGGTGCGCGTGTAGCGGTGGGGCTGGAAGGCGACCAAGACGCGGCCAGAATAGGCATTGCGCGCAGCTGCCAAGGTGGCCTGAACCTCGGCGGGATGGTGACCGTAGTCGTCGACCAAGGCGATGCCGTGGGGCTGGTCGACCACGGAAAAGCGGCGGGCCACGCCGTGGAAGGTACGCAAGGCTTCCTTCATCACGTCCAGGGGCACCTCGAGCTCGTCGGCTACGGCAATCGAGGCCAGCGTGTTGAGCACGTTGTGCAGGCCCGGCATGCTGACTGTGAAGCGGCCGAGGCTCTCACCGCGACGATAGGCATCGAACGTGGTCGAGACGCCCTCGCCCCGCACGTTGCGCGCGCAGTAGTCCGCCTGCGGGCTCAAGCCATAGGTGACGTGCCGACGCTGAACGACCGGCAACAAGTCTTGGACGTGCGGATGATCGAGGCAGAGCACGGCCAGTCCGTAAAACGGCACCTTTTCGATGAACTCGAGGAAGGCTTCCTTGAGGCGTTGATGGGTGCCGTAGTGATCGAGGTGCTCGGGATCGATGTTGGTCACCACAGCGATCGTCGGAGTCAATCGCAAAAAGGAGCCGTCGCTCTCGTCCGCCTCCGCGACCAGCAAGTCGCCTGCGCCCAGCTTGGCATTGCTACCGAACGAGGCCATGCGACCTCCGACCACCACCGTCGGATCGAGGCCCGCTGCGCGCAAGATCGTGGCCACGAGCGACGTTGTCGTCGTCTTGCCGTGCGAGCCTGCGATCGCGACCCCGTACTTGACGCGCATCAGCTCCGCCAGCATTTCCGCGCGCGAAATCACGGGGATGCCCAGCTCGCGGGCACGCAGCAACTCGGGGTTTTCGGGGCGAATAGCCGAGGAGTAGACGACGACGTCGGCTCCCTCGACGTTCTCCGGTCGATGACCGAGGTCGATGCGCACCCCCAAGCCGCGTAGTGCCAGGGTGTTCTCGCCATCCTTGAGATCGGCACCGGACACGTCGAAATCGAGGGTCCGCAGGATCTCGGCCAGGCCGCTCATGCCAATACCGCCGACTCCGACGAAATGTACGTGCCGCACGCGTCCGCGAAACATCAGATCAGTTCTCCAAGCCCATCAAGTTCAAGAAATCGGCCGCCACCTGGCGCGCGGCATCGGGGCGTCCCAGCGTTCGAGCTGCCGTCGCCATCCGCGCGAGCTGCGCCCGATCGCCGCACAGGAGTTCCACCTCCGACCGCAAGCGAGCCACACTGACATCTCCGTTCGGGATCGCTCGCGCCGCGCCATTCTTCTCGAATACCTCGGCATTGACGCGCTGGTGGTCGCCGGACGCGAAAGGATAGGGAATCAGCAGGCTGGGTCGACCGACGGCAGCGATCTCGCTCACCGCCGAGGCGCCCGAGCGACTGATGACCAACTCGGCGCGGCCGAGCGCCGCCGGCATATCGTCGATGAAGGCGATGACCTGGGCGTGCTCACGGCCGAGCTCGCGGTACCGTGCCTGCACCACTTCGAGGTGCGCAGCGCCACACTGGTGCACGATTTCCAGAGGCGCGTCGACTTGGGCGAGCGCCCGAGGCACGATTTCGTTCAAGGCCTTGGCGCCTTGGGAACCGCCGAGCACCAAGATGCGCAACGGACCGCGCGCACCGGGCCACGGGCAAGGCGAAAATCCGTCACGCAGCGGTACGCCGAGTCGACGAACCACGGCCGGAGAGAAGTTGCGTTCCGTCACTTCGAACGCGGTGTAGGCGCGATCGACCAGTGGCGCCAAGAGCCAGTTGGCCAGGCCGATGACGCTGTTGGGCTCCATGAGCGCCAAAGGCACCCCCATCGTGCGCGCTGCCAGTGAAACCGGCCCCGCGGCGTAGCCCCCGATCGAAAAAACGCCGCGCGGCTGGTAACGGCGAAGCAGAGTTCGCGACTCGGGGATGGAAGCTGCGGCCCGGGCGATGCCGCGCAGCGCAGCAGCCGGCCCCCCTCCGCGGATGGGCAAGACGGAAAGCAGTTCGAGCGTGAAACCGCGCGCGGGCACGAAACGTGTCTCCATGCCGCGCTCGGTGCCGACGAAGACGGGCTCGATGCCCGGTCGCAGCCGCTGCAAGGCCTCGGCGACGGCGACCAACGGAAAGACGTGCCCACCCGTGCCTCCGCCGGCCATGAGCACGGTCTCACTCACGCACGCGCCTCGTCACCCTGGCCAAAGCCCGCGCCGAGCGCGACGACGTCCGACGCTTCGGCCATGCCCACAGACGCAGCCAACGACGCCCCGCTGAGACGCGGTCGCGAAATGTTGAGCAACACGCCCATGGCCGCCGCGTTCACGAGCAACGAAGAGCCGCCGTACGAGATGAACGGCAGCGTCAGACCCTTGGTGGGCAGTATCGACATGGCGACGGCCAGGTTGACGAGCGCCTGGACGCCGAACAGCATCGACAGGCCGAAAGCCACGTAGGAGCCGTACTCGTCCTGAGACGACAGCGCAGCTTTCATGCCGCGGGCGACGATCAAGAGGTACACACCCGAAAGACACAGAATGCCGATGAAGCCGAGCTCTTCGCCGATGATCGCGGAGATGAAGTCGGTGTGCGATTCGGGCAGGTAGAGCACTTGCATGCCCTTGCCGAGGCCGAGCCCGGTCGCTTCGCCCGAGCCGAAGCTCATCACCGCCTGGAAGGGCTGGTAGGCCAAATCTTGGCGATGCTCGGCCATGTTGAACCAGGCGACCATCCGTTCCCAACGATAGGCCGTGAACCGAACCGCCCAGATAGCGAAACCGCCACCAAGCAAGGCCGCGCCCATCAGGTAGCCAAGACGTGCACCAGCCACGAACAACATGGCGAAGGTCAGGAACAACAGCACCGCCGCGCTGCCGAAGTCCGGCTGCTTCATGCAAATCAACACGAGCACCCCAGCCATCATCAGATGAGGCAAGAGCCCAATCGAGAAGCTCTTCACCAGCTCCTTCTTCTTGTCGAGCGAGTAGGCCAGCCACAGGACGAGCGCCACTTTGGCCATCTCCGATGGCTGCACGTGGATGGGACCGAGCTTGAGCCAGCGAGCCGCGCCACCACCGCTGTGTCCAAAGCCCAGCACGCTGAGCAGCATGAGCAACGTCACGGCACCCAGAGTGAAGTAGGTGAGTAGCCGGAGCTTGTGGTAGTCGAAGCGCGAGACCGCCCAAAGCACCACGAGCGCCACGAGCGCGAACACACCCTGACGCTTCAAAAAGTGATGAGGATCGTGAAAGTCGGCAGTCGCCTCGATCACGCCAGCGCTGTAGACCATGACCACGCCGAAGCCGAGCAGGCCGATGACGGCTGCACCCAAGACGGCATCCATCGCCCCCACCCGCGGCCCGCGCTCGAACAAGGCGCTCGAGAACTTCTTCATGACTCTTCCTTGTCGAGGCTGCGGCTCAGCGCTTGCACAGCCTCGGTGAACCGATCCCCTCGCTCCGAATAGTTCTTGAACATGTCGAGGCTGGAGCAGGCCGGACTCAGCAGGACGGCGTCGCCGGGCACAGCGAGCCGAAAAGCCCGGTGCACGGCGTCGGACATGCTGCGGGCTCGCTCGATGGGCACGACGTCGCCGATCGCTTCGGCCAAGCGATCCGCAGCCTCGCCGATCAGCACCACGGCGCGGCCCTTCTTGCGGAGCGCTTGCACCAGAGTGTCGTAGGAGCCCAGCTTGTCGCGGCCACCCGCCAAGAGCACGCCCCGCACCTCGGTGAGCCCGCTGAGAGCCGTGACGGCGGCGCCGACGTTGGTCGCCTTGGAATCGTCGTAGAACGTGACGCCGCGGTAGCGACTCGAAAGACCCATGCGGTGGGGGAGCGCGCGAAAGCGACGAAGGCCCTCGGCGATGTCGTCCGGCTCGATGCCGAAGGCGCGGGCAGCTGCGATGGCCGCAGCTGCGTTCAGGTGATTGTGGCGCCCGTAGAGATCGGCGTGCTCGAGGCTGAAGCGCTCGCCCGTCTTGACCTCGACGACGTCGTGGCCTTCGACCGTGTAGTCGCCGCGGTCACCGAACGTGACCAACCGGCCCTTGCCGCGTCGCACCTGACGCAGGCACTCGGCATCGTCCACGGGCGCGATGGCGACGTCATCGGACGTCTGATTGGCAAAACAGTTGCCCTTGGCGCCCGCGTAAGCCTGAAAATCAGGGTAGCGGTCGAGGTGGTCTTCGCTGATGTTGAGCAACACGGCGACCTGGGGCTTGAACGTCGGCACGCGCTCCATCTGGAAGCTGGAGACCTCGAACACGACTACGTCGGGCCCTTGTTCGGGTGCCTCGCACGCGGGCTCGCCTAGGTTGGCGCCGACGAAAGTTCGAAAGCCAGCCGCTTCGACCAGGTGCCCGAGCAAGGTCGTCGCCGTACTCTTGCCGTTGGTGCCACCGACCGCGAGCAGCGGCATGTCGAGGAAGCGACTGGCCAGCTCGACCTCACCGATGATCTCGGCGCCAGCTTTGCGCGCTAGCTCGAGTTCCGCGAAGGCAGGCACGCCGGGCGATAGGACGACTAGGTCAGCCTGATCCCAGGCCACTCCGCCATGACCACCCGTCACCAGCTCGACCGGCAGTTTGCGCAAGCTGAGTGGCAGCTTGTCGATCTTCGAACTGTCGGTCCCGACGACTTGCGCGCCTTGCGCCAAGAGCAGCTCGAGCGCCGCGCGACCGCTCGCGCCGAGACCGACGACGATTGCCTTTTTTCCGGTGAGACTAGCGTTCTTCATCGCGGTCACCGCACCTTGATCGAGGACAGCGCGACGAGCGCCAAGAGCAGAGAAATGATCCAGAAGCGCACGATGATGCGCGGCTCGGGCCAACCCTTCTGCTCGAAATGGTGGTGGATCGGTGCCATCAAGAACACCCGCTTGCCGAACATCTTGTACGAGGCCACTTGCGTGATGACGCTGAGCGCCTCGAGCACGAAGATGCCGCCCAAGATCGAGCTGAGCAGCTCGTTCTTGGTGAGCACGGCCAGCATGCCCAAACCACCACCGAGTGCGAGCGAGCCGACGTCGCCCATGAACACCTGCGCCGGGTAGGTGTTGTACCACAAAAAGCCGATGCCCGAACCGATGACCGCTGCAGCGAATACGCTGAGTTCGGCCATTTCGGGGATGCCCGCAATGTCGAGGTAGCCGGCGAGCGGGCGACCGAACAGCACCGAACCAGCGACGTAGGCCCAAACCAGGTACGTTCCCGAGCTCACCATGACCGGGCCGATGGCTAGGCCATCGAGACCGTCGGTGAGATTGACCGCGTTGCTCGTGCCGATGACCACGAACAGCGCAAACGCGAAGTACACCCACGGCGACAGCGTCACCGGGTATTTGCTGAAGGCCAGGAACGGAATCGACAGCCGATGCCGGACCTCTTGCCAGCCTTCGGGTAGCCCCTCGTTCCACAGGAACAAGTAGCCCAGCACCGCGCCGCCGATCACGACCTGCCCCAAGATCTTGTAGCGACCCGGCAGACCTTTCGTGTTCTTGCCCGTGATCTTCAGACGGTCGTCGAGATAGCCGATCAAACCGTAGCCTGCCGTAACTGCAGACGTGGCCAGCACGAATGTGTTCTTCACATCGGCCCAGAGGATCGTGGGCAGGAGACAGCTGAGCAGAATCAACGCGCCGCCCATGGTCGGAGTACCCGCCTTGCTGAGGTGGCTCTGGGGCCCGTCGGTCCGGATGATTTGCTCGATCTGCTGGCCGCGGAGCGTGCGGATGAACCACGGCGCGAGCAAGAAGCTCATCAGCATGGCGGTGATCACGCTCATGATCGCGCGGAAAGGCGTGTAACGCAGGACGTTGAGCACGCTGGCCCAGCCAAAGCGTTGGCTCAACGGGTAGAGAAGCTCGTAAATCATGATGCGTCCGCGCTGGGGCTCGTAGCAGACACCTGGGCCGCGGGGCCAATCGCTGCCCTCAAATCGGCCACGACCCGCTCGGCTCGAACGCCGCGGGAAGCCTTGACGACGACGACGTCGCCAGGTGCGAGTCGACCGTCTAGCACCGAGAACACGGCTTCTGCACTCTCGACGAAGACCGACTCGAGGCCGAGCGCTCGGGCGCGCTCGACGGCCAGAGCTGCCTGCCCCTGCACTCCGACGAAGGAACGCGCGCCCGAGCGAGCGGCGACTTCGCCCATCGCCTCGTGGGCCCGCGTCGAAAGGTCGCCGAGTTCGAGCATTTCGCCGAGCACGAGGTGCAGCTTGCCGCCCGTCTCCCGAGCGAGCTCCTCGCCGGTGGCGACGCTGTTTTCGACGCTAGCCGGGTTGGAATTGTAGGTATCGTCGAGCACCAACACGCCCCCGTCGAGACGCACGAGCGTCGAGCGTCCAGGCTCACCCACCTCGGCGAGTGCTCGAGCGGCAGTGCTCTCATCCAGGCGTCCAGGCAGCAGCGCCTCGACGACGGAGAGGCCCGCTAGCACGGCCAACGCGCCCGGTCGGCCGAGCAGACTGGTCGTGAACGACAGCCGTCGGTCACCGACTTCGACCTCCAAGCGCGTCCCGCCTGAAGCCGACGCGCTGCGTTTCTTCAAGACAGCAAAGCCTTCGCCTGACAGGGCGTAGCCGAGGCGCCGGGGCGCGCGGGTTGCATCAAGGCACCTCTGGACGCGTACGTCGCCCGAAAAGCCGATGGCGATGCCGCTCGACGGCAAGCTGGAAAGCAGCGCGCCCTCCTCGCGTTCGACGCCATCCAAATCGCCCAAGCACTCGGTGTGTTCCAAATCGATGAGCGTGAGCACCCCCACGTCGGGTCGACAGATGCGACACAGCTCGGCCATCTCGCCGTGCCGATTCGTGCCGAGTTCGAGCACGCACAGATCGTGCTCCGGACCGAGACCGAGCAACATCATCGGTACGCCGATGCGATTGTTCAGATTGCCCTGCGTCGACAGCACCCGACCCCGTGAAATTGCGTCGAACAGCGCCGACACGACCGAACGCGTCGTCGTCTTGCCAGCCGAGCCACCGATGGCGACGAGGCGCTTGCCCCAACGCTTACGATGAAAGAGGGCCAGATCGCCGAGAGCGACCAAGGTATCTGCGACGACGAGCACGCTGACGTCGGGTTCGGTCGCAAGAAAAGCCGAGAGTTCGGGCCCGTCCTCGACGACCAGCACCCGTGCGCCGCGAGTTACGGCCAATTGGAGGAAATGGTGTCCGTCGAAGCGCTCGCCCCGCAGGGCGACGAAGATTTTGCCGTCGAGAGCCGCGCGGGTGTCGGTGGCCACGCCCGCGCCGTCCGAAGCGCCGCGGCGCGCCAGTCTTCCGGAGGTTGCGAGCCCGAGTTCGGCGCTCGAAAAGACCGCGAGGTTCTGCGGGATGGGCGTCGACATCAGGCCAGCGTCTCCTGCCGCAGCATGCGCCGCTTGGCGAGTGCCTCACGAGTTCGCTGGCGGTCGTCGAACGACAACCGCTGATCGCCGACCAGCTGATAGGTCTCGTGGCCTTTACCGGCTACGAGAATCATCGCACCTTCGGGCGCGGTGAGTATGGCTCGCTCGATGGCGCACGCACGATCGGGCTCCTCGAAGAACTCGCATCCTTCGGGCAGGCCGGCTCGGACGTCACTCGATATCTGGGCAGGATCTTCGTACCGTGGATTGTCACTGGTGAGCCAAATGATGTCGGCTCCGTCGGCGACGGCTTGCGCCATCGGAGCCCGCTTGCTGCGATCCCTATCGCCTCCGCAACCAAAGACGCAGACCAGCGGCCGATCTCCGATCGCACGCAGCGCGCCGAGCACACGGGACAGTGCGTCCGGCGTGTGTGCGTAGTCGACCACGGCGAGCAGGTCGTCTTCGGGGCCATCGCAGCGTTCGAGCCGACCCGGCACGTTCCCCGCTTGAGCCAGGGCGAACGCTGCCTGCTCGGCGTCGATGCCGAGTGACAGCAGGATCCCCAGCGCCACCAGCAGATTTTCCAGGTTGTGCGCGCCCAGCAGACGCGAGCGCAACGAAAGGGTCGTTTCTCCGAGCGACAGTTCGGCCTCGATGCCAGCGGAACCGATGCGCGAGCGTTCGACCGACAGTCGGGCACCCGTGTGAGGTTCGCGCGACGCGGTGAGCGCGGAGGGCAGGCGCCCCGCCAGCTCGCGGCCGAAGTCGCTGCCGGTGAAGATCACCGAGTGCGCGGGAGCATGCTCGAAGAACAGCCGCGCCTTGGCCGCGCCGTAGGCCTCGAGGGTCTCGTGATAGTCGAGGTGGTCTTGGCTGAGATTGGTGAAGGCCGCGACCTCGAAGCGCACGCCGGCGACTCGCTTTTGAGCAAGCGCGTGGCTCGAGACTTCCATGACCACCACGCGCACGCCGCGTTCCTTTGCGAGCGCCAGCGATTCTGCCAAGCGGTGCGGCAGCGGTGTGGTGAGCGTGTCGAAGATCAATTCGTCGCCGATGAAGAATCCGAGCGTGCCAAGGCGCGCGCTGGGGATGCGCAAGAAACGCAAGGCCTGATCGACCAGACTGGCCGTCGTCGTCTTGCCATTCGTGCCCGTGATGCCTACGATTTGGAGCGTGTCCGCAGGTCGCCCGGCCAGCTCTTGCGCCGCCAAGCCAAAGCCCAGAGCGACGTCGTCGAGTTCGATGCGGGGCTCGAAGCCAACGCCCGAATCTCGGCCCGTGAGCACCGCCAGCGCGCCGCGTCCGACTGCCGCGTCCACGAAGTGCACTCCACTCTCGCGCTGCCCCGAGCGCGCCACGAACAAACCGCCCACGGCGATTTCGCGCGAATCGTCGTCGATCGAGTCGACGCGCACCGACGGGTCGCCCACCAAACGTGCCCCAGCCGACCGAAGCCTTTCGGTCAGCGTCGCGAGCGTGAGGGAGAGGGAGAGGGCGGAGCCGGGCATCGTTGACGGAAGTTTCAGGTCGCTGGCTTGAAGCGGAGTTCCACGCGGCTGCCCTTCTCGACGATCGAGCCGGGCGGCGGCAGTTGTTCGACCAACAGGCCCGTCCCCGTCACATCGGGCACGACGCCAAGGTCGTAGACCTGGCGCATGGCGCTGCGCATCGGCGCGCCAGTCAAATCCGGAAGGCGCACCTGGCTGCCGCTCACCTTGCCGGCCACGGAAATCTCCTGGACGCCTGCAGCGGCAGGGCCGGTCGAGGTCAAGATGGCGTGCGCTGCACGGGCCGGATCGGCGCGATGGGCGAGTTCCTTGAGGTCGACGGGCGTCGTGCCACGCGGCGTCACACCCCTAGAGCGCAAGACCATCTCGGCGACCCGCTTGAAGATCGGAGCCGCGACCGAACCGCCAGCGTGATCCACTCGCGGCTCGTCCAAGGTGACGGCGATGGCGACGACCGGATCGTGAGCGGGCACGAAGCCGACGAACGAGGCCACGTAGTTGTCGAGCGAGTAGCGTCCGGTCTTTGGATCGGCCTTTTGTGCGGTCGCGGTCTTGCCGGCCACGCGGTGCCCATTGACGGCGGCCTCGACGCCGGTACCGCCGTCCTCCGTGACCGCGATCAGCATTTCGGTCAAGTGAGCCGCGACGCGAGCACTGACGACGCGACGACGCACGCGTGGAGCAGCCTGGCGCACCACCTCGCCCGTGGCCGTCGTCACTCGGCGAATCAAGATGGGCTCCATCAACTCACCGCCGTTGGCGATGGCTGCGGTGGCCATGCCAAGCTGCAAGTTGGTGACGCTGATGCCCTGCCCGAACGACGCCGAGGCCGTCTCGACCTGGACCCACGACCGACTCCGCGGACGGAGCGTACCGGGTGACTCGCTGGCCACCGGCGCGCCGGTGCGCTGACCGAAGCCGAAACGACGTAGGCCGTCGTAGAGCTTGTCGCCGCCGAGTGCGAGCCCGATCTTGGCGGCACAAATGTTGGACGACTGCGCCAGCACCTGCGCGATCGGTAGCCAGCCCGATGGGTGGGTGTCACGAATCGTGACGTTGTCGATGCGCATCGCGCCGTCTTCGCAGAACAGCTGATCGGTCGGCGAAAGGGTGCGCGCCTCCAGGCCCAGCGCCACGGTGAAGATCTTGACCGTCGAGCCGGGCTCGAACGAGTCTGCCACGCCACGGTTGCGGCGATCTTCGGGTGAGCTGTCCCTGTAGTCGTTGGGGTTGAAGCCGGGGTAGCTCGCCAGCGCCAGGATTTCACCCGTCTTCGGGTCGACGACCACGACGCTGCCGCCGACGGCCTCGAAGGCCCGTGCCGCGTGCTCCAGTTCGCGCTCGGCCGTGAACTGGACCGCTTGGTCGATGGCCAACTCGACGTTGTGACCGGCAAACGCCTGATCGTCTTCGATGCCGCCAGAGAAGATCAACTTGCCCGAGCGATCGCGCAGACCCTTGAGGTGCTCCGGGTGGCCCACCAGCTCTGCGTTCAAGGCGTACTCGAGGCCGTCGCGGCCTTCACCGTCGGGCGAGACGAAACCGAGCAACGGCGCGCCCAACTCGCGACGCGGATAAAAGCGACGGGGTTCGCCTTCGACGATCAGGCCGCGGATCTTGGTGCCCCCGCCCTCACCGGCCAACAGTTTGCGCACGGCTTCGACCTGCTCGGCGCTCACCGCGCGGCGGAGCAGCGTCCAGCGCCGCTTACTCAAGATTTTGCGCTCGACGACGGCGGCTTCGAGCCCGAGAGCTTGGGAAATGCGCAGTGCGGCGTCGCGCGCGACGCCGGGCACCTCGCTCGGCGGAACGGCGCGCAACAGATCGAGCGCGTCCAGGCTGATGGTGGGCACTTCGACGCTGACGGCCAGAGCGCCGCCATTGCGATCCGAGATCACGCCGCGCTTGGGTTTGACGCGCAGGCGCCGCTCGCGTTGACGTTCGGCCAGCTCACGCCAATGCGGGCCGTTCTCGATCATCAGGTCCCAACTGGCGGACACGACCAAACCGAGTCCCGTACCGAGCACGCCGCAAAGGATGGCCATGCGCAGGCGAATCCACTTGCCCTCGGGCCCGGTGATGCGATTCACGGCACGGGTCCTCGAGACGAACCCGCTGCAGACGAGGCTTGGGCGATCCCGGCCGGCTTCAACCTCGGGGCAGCTGGGCCGTCTGGCTCTTCAGTCGGGCCGACGGTGGGCTCCGTACCCGCGGAAAACACGCGATCGGGGCTGGGCTCCTCCATCGCGAACAGCGTGCGTCCGATCAGATCGACGCGTTCGGGCGTTTCGTGCGCCGCGAGCTCGAGCGAAAGCACGCGCTCGACTTCGCGCAGACGCGACAGCTCGGCCTGTGATTCACCAAGCTGGTAGCCCAGATCGATGCTCTCGACGCGAACGCCCAGGTAGAACAGCAGGCACACAGTGGTCGCCCCTACTGCCAGCGTCCACAGCACCAAGAACACGTTTGCCCGGTGATCGTCGTAGCGTGCCATCAGAATTTCCTCGAAAGCGTCTCAACCATCACGGTCGAACTCCTCGTACGAGTCCTCGCGATCGGTGGGTGGTTGCCGACGGGCCGTGCGCAGCTTGGCGCTGCGACTGCGAGGATTCTCGGCTTGCTCGATTTCGCCGGCAATCAACGGTTTTTTGAGTAAACGTTCCCAAACGTCGCGCTCGAGGAAGGCTCGCTTGACCAGGCGATCTTCGAGCGAATGAAAGCTGATCAGCGCGGCCACTCCGCCCGGACGAATCACTCGCCCGAGTGCCGAGAGCAAAGCGCCCAGCTCTTCGAGTTCGCGATTGACCGCGAGGCGCAGCCCCTGAAAGGTGCGGGTCGCCGGGTCGATGCCGCCGACGCGACGCGGCCCGACGGCGCGTACGATGGCTCGTCGCAAGTCGGTCGTGGTGGCCAGCTCGCCCGAATCGAGCGCCTGTTTGATGCAGCGAGCGATGCGTCGTGAGCGACGCTCCTCGCCCAGGGTGTAGATGACGTCGGCCAGCTCGTCCTGACTGAGGCGGACGATCAGATCAGCGGCCGTCTCGCCTTCGGTCGGATCCATGCGCATGTCGAGCGGACCTTCGCGTCGAAAGCTCATGCCGCGTTCGGCCTCGTCGAGTTGCGGGGAGCTCACACCCAGATCGGCGACCAAGCCGTCGATCTGCGTGTGGCCAAGCCGGGCCAGTTCTTCTTCGATGCGCGAGAAGCGCGATTGAACCAGGGTGACGCGGTCGCCGAATTCACGCAGGCGCTCACCGGCTGCGGCAATGGCCGTGGGGTCGCGATCGAAGCCAATGACGCGCACGCCCGGATGCGCCCGCAAGATGGCTTCACTGTGTCCGCCTCCGCCAAGCGTCACGTCGACGTAGACACCCTCGCTTTCCAGCTCGATGGCCGCGATCGTCTCGGCACGCAGGACGGTCAGGTGGTGAAAGTCGGAGGGAGGTTCGAAGGCGGGCATCGTCATATCTTGATCTGCTCCAAAACGGCTCGTTTGAAGCTCTCTTCTTCTGCGGGATCGAGAAGGAGAGCCTTGTCCCACTCGGACTTGCTCCACAGCTCCAAGTGACGTCCCATGCCTGCACAGAGCACGTCGCGTTCGAGCCTAGCGTGCTCACGCAGGGGCGGGGGTACGAGAACGCGACCGGCCTTGTCGACCTCGCATTCCACGGCAGCGGAAATGTAGAGGCGACGAAAGCGCACCACGTGCGGATCGAGGCTCGGCAGCTCTGCCACCTTCTCTTCGAGCGCTTCCCACGCACGCTGCGGGAACACGTGCAGGCAAGGGTCGAACAAGGCGGGCGTGACGATCAAACCGTGCTCGAAACCATCACGAAAACGCGCAGGCAGGCTGACGCGACCTTTCGCATCGACCGAATGACTGAACTGCCCGCGGAACATCACCATCACTGTGCTTTCAGGAAACTGGGACCACTCGACACTTTCATCCACTTTGTCCCACTCGAGACCCGAACCTAAAGGTCCTTGCGGATCGCGTCAACGAACTTCGATCGTCCCTTTCCCGAGGAAATCGTTTTGGTTTTTGTCGCCCCTGCACCCACCTGAACAAGCGTTCTACTCAATAGAACGGCGGCGGGGGCGGAACAGGGCGGCATGGTGCCGCTTCGCTGCGCGAAGCGCCTCAGATTTCCGAGCGGGCGCGGACCACGCCCAGAGCCACGGTCACGGCCGTTTCGGTTCTGAGGACGAGCGGTCCCAAGCTCGTCGGCAAGAAACCATGAGCCCGAGCGAGCTCGACTTCGTCGGGCGACAGCCCGCCCTCGGGACCAATCAAGAGGGCTAGCGCTGCGGTCGGTTGCCACGCCGACAACCGTCGGAGGAGAGGCTGGCACTCAGCGTGCCACGCGAACACCAGCTTGTGAGCCGAGTCCTCACGAAGGAGTGCCTGCTCGAGCGACAGCGGGCCTTCGAGCACGGGCAAGTCGCTGCGGCCCGACTGACGCGCGGCCTCGATAGCCATCTTGTGGTGGCGCCGCGCGCGATCGCCTCCACCGCGCACTATCGTGCGCTCGGTCTCGAGCAACACGACGCGCCGCGCGCCGAGCACAGTGGCATCGACGATCGCTTGTTCGGGCTTGTCGCCCTTGCCCAGCGCCCACAGCAGCGTCACCGGCAGCGCCTGGGACAGCGCCGCCTCGATTTTCGGCACTTCGAGCACGACCGTGCCCCGTTGGGCCTCGAGCACGGTGCCGAGACCGTGAAGACCCGACTCGGGATCGAACAGCCAGAGTTCGTCCCCCGTGCGCACGCGGTGCACCTTGATCGCGTAGCGACTGCTCTCGACGTCGAGCTCGTAGCGTCCGGAGACGAGACCCAGAGCCGGTACACGCAATCGCGGCTTCATGACTTCAATCCGGGCGCGGGCCGAAATCCACGGGGCGCCGCGTGGACGATGCGCTGACGATGGCGTCGACGCGGAGGCGCGGCTCGGGCGGTTGAACACCGAAAGCGAGCACGAGCGCGCTCAGTCGTCCGCCGTAGACGCAGCCCGTGTCGAGGCCGGTCGCGCAGGCGTGCAGCTGCAGCCCGCTCTGCGCGTTGTGACCAAAGACGACGTGCGGATCTTCGCGGTAGCTCGCGGCCCACGACTGCTTGGCGTAGCGCTCACTGGCCTCACCCGCCGGCGTGATCGAACGAATGTTCAGCAGCGTGTCGGGCTTCTGCGCGGCGAAGGCCAGGCCGGGCAGCACCCCAGCATGCACGACCCTTATGTTGTGGCCGGGAAATTCCAAAGAGAGCGGGAGGCCTTCCAAGAAAGCCCACTCCTCTGCTGTGAGCGTTTCGAGAAGATTCTGGTGTGAGGGGCTGAGGCGCGGCGGTCGCTTCTTGTCGCGCAGGGCCGCGCGGGCTGTGAGCAGCCGTTGCTCGTGGTTGCCCCGGACCGAGCGGGCTCCGAGACGGCGAGCCAAGCTCAAAACACCTGCGGTGTCGGGACCGCGCGCCACCAAATCGCCGACGAAGACGAGCTGATCGTCGCCCGTGATCTGGAGCTTATCGATCAGCCCCGAGAGCTCCCGGGCGCACCCGTGCACGTCGCCTACCCAAATCGTCCGGCCCACGGCCTGCAAACTAGCCGTGTGGAAATGGTCCCGCCACCTTGCCCGAAGGCCCCTGAGGGGTTTACCGTCGCCGGCCAAAGTTCGAGGAAATCACGTATGACCCAGACCCGGTTGCCCTTCGCCTGTTCTCTCACGCTCGCCCTCTCGCTGCTCCTGTCCGGTTGCAGCAAAGAAGAGCCCCAGTACGAGCCGAAACCGGCGGTTAGTGGTCTCTCGGCCACGCTGCCTCCGGTGCCCTCGGTCCCCGAGAAGCCCGTCAAGGACGGCGACGCCTACACCGTTTGGGGCGCCAGCTACTACCTGCGCAACCGCGTCCACCAGAAGAAGGTCGAGGATCAGAAGATCACGATCACGGGCTACATCGTCAAGACCAACCTGGGAGACGCTCCCGAGTGCGCCGTCCACCCGGCCGGCAAGGCCGACCCCGAAGGTTGCCGCTCGGCCGTGCCCACGTTCTGGATCGCCGATTCCAAGGATGCCGATCTGAAGGACGCCATGAAAGTCATGGGTTGGGCCTCGAACTACGCCCAGATCTACGACGCCATCAAGGAGTTCGACGGCGCCAAGGAAGACGCAGTCTACTCAGACAAGACCTGGGGCATCGAGCTGCCGAAGCCCCTGCCTGAAAAGGGCGCCAAGGTGAAGGTCGACGGTCAGTACTCGACCAACTTCACGATGGCCTCGGCCGGCGCCGAAGCCGACCCGATCATGGGCATCCTGACCTACGGCAAGATCACGTACCTCGAAGAATCTGCGGAGCTCGCGACCCTGCCAGGCGTGAAGCGTAAGCCGAAGAAGTGAGTCCAGGGGCCATGCCCCGGGAGGCTCACGGACCGGCCGCGGGAGAGTCTCGCGGCCCCGAGTGGCCCAGCAGGGCGCAGGAGTTCGTCTCCCGCGCCCTGTGTGCGTTTGTCGTCTGCGCCTCGGTGGCAGCGTCGCTGGGCGGTTGCAAGCAGATCCCAGCGGGCAGCGAGGTGGTCGATCACTTCGTACTCGATGGCGTACCACCCAAGAACGAGGCCGAAATAGCCGAAGGTCTGTCGACGCGCGCTTCGCCTTTGTTCCTGGGTTTCTGGGAGGGCGTCTACGAGTACGAGACGTTCGACGAAGCCGCTCTACAAAAGGATCTCGAGCGCGTCGAGCGACAGATGCGCCGACGCGGCTATTACGAAGCCAAGGTACGTGCGGCTCGTGTCGTGCTTACCGACGAGCAGAAGGTGCGCGTCGAGATCCAAGTCGAACCCGGCGAACAAGTTCGCATCGGCCAACTCGAGACGACGGGCCTTGCCGCCCTGCCCTTCGACGCGGCCGAACGCGCGGCTCGCGCCATGTCGCTCGAGCGCGGCAACCCATTCGACGAAGACGACTATGAGCGCGCCCAGCTCGACGTCGCCAACGCCCTGGCCGACGTCGGCTATGCGTTCGTACGCGTCAACGGCAAGGCCCGCATCGATCTCACCGAGCATCGCGCCAGCGTCGCGCTCGACGTCACACCCGGGCCGCGCTCGACGTTCGGCGACATCGCCATCGAAGGCCTAGTCGAAGTGCCGGAGGGCCCGGTCCGAGCCGCATTGCTGCTCGAAAAGGGCGACTTCTACTCACGCAGCGAGCTCGAATACGCCCGCACGGCCCTATTTCAGCTCGGCGTGTTTTCCAAGGTCGACGTCACGCAGCACACCGAGAATCCGGAGTCCGGTGTGGTGCCCATCACCATCCGCGTCGAGGAATCGCCTCTGCGCAACATCACGGCCGGCGTGGGCGCCAAGCTCGACGTGCAGCGCTTGGCCGTTTACGGCCGCTTGGGCTGGACCCATCGCAACTTCTTGGGCGGGCTGCGCAAGCTGTCGCTTTCGACGCGACCCGGCATCACCTTGTTCCCGACGCGCGTCGACTACCTCGAGCAGCTGCCCACCGCCGTTCTGCCAGAAAACGCCCTCACGGCGCGACTGGAGCAACCGGCATTGTTCGAAGGCCGCACGCTCGGCTTCGTCGAGACCAACTACAACGTCTACCCGCTTCTCTACCCCCTGCCGGCAGGCGTCAAACCCGAGAACGAGCGCATCATCGGCTACAACGAACTCACCGCCGCTGTCGGTCTCACGCGAAACTTCTGGGGCAGAGTCGTTCCGGTCACCCTGAGCATGAACTGGCGCTCGAACTTTCCGTTCACCTACCAGGGCGCGCTGAACACGGTTTGCGCGCCACGAGCGGGCGAGGCCGATCCCCGGCTGACTGCAGGCAACGAGAACTGCGGCATGGATCCGGTGATCGTCACCTACCCCGAGCTGCTCACGGGCTTGGACTTGCGCGACGATCCAATTTCGCCGACCCGTGGCATCTACCTATCCAACAATTTCCAGATCGGCCTGCCCGTCCTCGGTGGCGTGGTCGAGGACGTCCGGCTCAAGCCTGAAGTTCGGGCGTTTTATCCACTCGACAACGCGCGACGCCTCGTCTTGGCCGCTCGCGTGACGGTCGGCATGGTGTTTCCGTCCGGCTACGGAGACGCGTTGATCGACGGCGTCGGCCGCAACCCCCGTGATCCAGACGTGATCCGCGATCAACAGAAGCTGCTGTTTCGCGCGTTCTACTCGGGCGGGCCCGATTCGAACCGCGGCTATCCATACCAACGCATTGGTCCGCAGGGCCCAATCGGCTTTCTGTTGCCGGACGGCGAGGACTGCACCGCGAGGGATGCGCCAGCAACCTGCATTCGACCACTCGGCGGCTTCTCGATGTGGGAGGCCTCGCTCGAACTCCGCTGGAAGTTCGCACCCCCTTGGGGCCTCGTCTTCTTCGCCGATGCTTCGGACGTACGCGCCGGGACAGCGACGTTCGATACGAATCGACCGCATCTCTCGATCGGCCCCGGTCTTCGTTACGCGTCGCCTGTCGGTCCAATCAGGCTGGATCTGGGTTGGCGCGTGCCCGGGCTGCAAAACCTGGCCCGACTGGATGCGAGCAACCCGAACGCACCCGCGAACGCGCCGTCCCCTGCGCTGACCCGTCCCGACATTTCCGAGGTGCTACCCTATTCGACCGAGCCATGGTGGCAGGCCTTTGCGCTGCACATCCTGATTGGCGAGGCGTTCTGATGCCGAAGTTTCCCCGCCTGTCTTCTGCGAGAAAGCTCGTGGGCCCCACCGTCCGGCGCCTGCTTTTGGCCGTGGTGTTCTTGGTGGGGCTCGCGCTGGGCGCGGTGATGCATCTGGATTTACCCGTCACGCGTCGCGCCACTGGCAGCCTCTTGGGTTCGTTCTTGAACGACACCTTTCGCGGACAGGTGTTGATTGCCGAACTCTCGCGACTCGACGCCTTCGGCGTCACGGCCGTCGGAATCGAAGTGCTCGATCCCGACGGCCGCCGCGTGCTCGGCATTCGAGAGCTCGACGTTTCGTTCGACGTATTCGCGGTCGCCCACCGCGCGGCGCGTCTCTACGAAAAACTGAGCATCGAGGTCGATCGCGTACAAGTTCGGGGCGTCGAGCTGTTCTTGTTGAGCAGCACCCAGCGCGACAAGGACGGCGAACTGTTGACGCATCCTTCGATCGCCGACGCCTTCGCGCTGCGCACGGTTTCGACCTCGACGGCAGAGGGCGGTCGACCGCTGCGCATTTGGTTTCGGGACTTCCGCCTCCAGAACGTCTTTGCCAGCACGCAGATGGTCACGCTGCCCGTGCTCCAAGCCAACGCCCACGAGGCAAAAGGCACTCTGCTCATCACCGACAAGGGCGTCGCGCTCGACGTCTCGCGCTTCGGCTTGGTCGCCTCCGGCATCGCCGGCGCGGACACGGCAGCGACGGGCAGCGTGCATCTACGCGCTCCCGGAGCGCTCTGGGGCGAGCTGGACGGCAAGGTCGGCGCCGTACCAGTGACCGAGAAGTTCCGCTTCGAAAAGGGTCGCCTGGAACTCGAGGGCGCTCTGCCCGAACTCGAACCGAGCGCCGTCCGCGCGCTTTGGGCGGATTGGCCGCTCGATCGGACGATCTCGCTCGAACACACGATTAGTGGTGTGCCGCCCCGTCTCTCGCTTACGGCCGTCGTCCACACCGAACGCGGTGACGCCAGCGCGCGCGGCATCGTGACCGTCTCGCCCGAGTTCGAGGCTGATCTCGACGTCGACACCGATCACCTCGACCTCTCTGCGGTCCGTTCCGATTTCCCCGCTACCGACCTGAGTGCGCGCTCAGCTGTCGACATCTGGCAAGGCGCGGGTCGGCCGCACCTAGAACTCAACGCGACGCTGTTGCCGAGCCAGGCCCTGGGAACGAAAATTCCGGCCATCGACTTCGTGGGGACCTACGACGAACGAGGCGTCCTGCTCACGGCGACGCTCCACGAGCGAGGCTTGCCCGTGCATCTGGACCTCAGGCGCCCGGAGTCTGGTGAGTTGTCGTTCGACCTCGAGCTTCGCCGCACGAAACTCGAAGAAAGCCCTCGCCTGCTGTCTCTGCTGGGCGTGCGCGGCACTCTAGCTGGCAAAATCCATGGCAAGCTGCAGGGCGACCACATCGAGACCACGTCAGATTTCCAAGGCAGTTCCCTGGGCATGGGCGGCACGACGATTGCGGCGTTGAACGTTTGGGGGAGCGCCAACCTGCCGCTCGCCGCTCCTGCACAGACGAACCTGGGTTTGAACGCCAAGGCGACGGGCGTGAGCGTGGGCGACCTCGAACTCGATACGGCCGAAGCGCACGTCACCGGCCCGTTCACCCGTCCACAGGTCAGCGTCGACGCCCAGGCCAAGGACGGTACGCAGCTCCACGCCACGGCCACGACACGCACCGATCGGTTCGAAATCGACAATGCCAAGTTCGAAGTGACCGGTCGCGGCACACCCATCCTTGCTCGAGTCGAGCACCTTTCGTTGCTCGAAGGCAGGTTGCTCGTCCAGAAGTTCCACCTCGAGAGCGAAGGTCGCCTCGATGCCGATCTCGACATGACGGCCCAAGGTGGCGACGTGCATATGGTTGGTGAAAACCTCAACGTGAAGCGCCTGGCCGAGGGCCTCGGTTTGTCGACCGGAACACTGGCCGGACGCCTCTCGGTACAGGTCGACGCCAGTCTGGGCCACTCGTCGCAAGGCAGCGCGCACCTGGCATTGAAGGACGGTCAGCTGCTGGGTTTCACCGACGTCAGCGCCGATCTCAAGACCGAGTTGTTTGGGCGGGAGACACGGGGCTCGCTCAGTTTCGCAGTCGAAGAGTTGGGCCGAGCCGAGGGGAGCTGGGACGCCAAACTCGGTGGGCATCCGTTTTCGCGCAGGAGCTACGTCGATGCGACTGGACGGGGCGATCTTCGAGTGCTCGGCCTCGATCTAGCTCGCGCTTCCCGCGTTGCCAGCTCGAAGCTCGGTTTCGAAGTCGACTCGGGTAGCCTGACGGGCTCCGTTTCCTTCGAGCGCAAGCAAGCCGAGACGCTGCCGCGCGTCGAGATGGCCGCCACCACCGAAGGTTTGGCAGTGGACATCGGCGAGAAGAATCCCATCCGCATCGATGGTGTCGATCTAAATTGGGGAAGTTCGCTCGAACCCGAAGAAAACCGAATGCAGCTGGCCGTGCGCGCCACCGATTTCTCCGGGGACATCGTAGCCGTCGGTGGCTCCCTCGATCTACCTCTCGATCGTTGGGGCCGAGAGTTCCCCGACGCGAACGAGATCCGCGAAACGCTGCTGGGGGCTCCACTCGAACTCGTGGTTTCGATCCCAAAGCGCAGGCTCGACGACTTCCCGGGCGCGCAGTCGCTGCCTGCGGTTTCAGGTACAGTCTCCGGTCGAGGGACGATCCTTGGCAATTTGAACGACCCGGCGATGCAACTGTCGCTTTCGGTCGAAGGTGTCAACGGGCCCAGCACCGGCCTCGCCTCGCCTCTCGATCTGGCGACCAACGTTCGCTACCGCAAGACGACGGGGCGCTTGGTCGGGGATCTGCGCGCTCGCGAGGGCGTGAGCCAAATCGGCGCGGCCACGTTCGACTTGGTCGTGCCGTTCGAGCACCTGGCGACGACCCCAAAGGACGCGCCTGCCTGGACCGGACGCATGCAGATGGTCGTCGATGGAGCCCCGCTCGAAGTCGTCGACGTGCTGGCGAAGCTGGATTTGACAGGTCAACTCCAGGGCTCGTTGACCATCGAACGCACGGCGCTCATGCCCGAGTTCGACGCCGACTTGCGAGTTCGCCACCTGGCCATCGGCGGGCGCAAATTGGGCGAAGGCTCAATCTCGGCTCAGAGCAGTGACGCGCGCCTGCTCGCCAAGACCCAGTTCGACGACGAATATGGCAAGCTGACGGCGTCCGCCGAAATCGGCGTCGTGGCCGAGCCGTGGTTCGTGCGGCTCGACGAAGGCAAGCCCGTCTACGTGACGCTCCGTTCCGAGAAGTACGACGCTGCGGTTTTGGCTCCCTTCCTGACCGAACAGCTGAGCGAGTTCAGCGGCGCCTTGAACGGCACCTTGCGCGTCGAGATCCGTCCACCCGAGACGGTCGGCGGACCGCACGGCACTCGCTTTTCTGGCCAAATGCGCCTGATTGAAGGCACCGTCACACCCGCCAGCATGGGACTGCGCCTCGACGACACGAGCTTCGACATCAATGCCGCTCCCGAGGGACAACTGAACGTCGTCCGCTTCTCGAACCTCAAAGCGCGCGCGCGCTCCGACACCCACAACTTGACCGGCAACGCGAAGCTCTACTTTCAAGACCTCGATCTGGTGCGCGGCCGCTTCGATTTGGCCACGACGACCGTCCCGGTGCTGTCGAGCGGCCTCAAGCTGGCCGATGTGAGCGGCCGGGCCTCGGGCACTCTGGAGACCCAAGGCGACGAGACTCGCGTGGTCGTCGACGTCCCGCTCTTGAGCGTGGAACTGCCGGCAACCAGCGATCGCGAGCTGATCGAGCTCAGCGACAACCCTACCATCGAGATCTTGCAGCCACTCACCGAAATTCAGGCAATCAGCCGCGAAACCAGCGAAAAGGCGCGGCTCTGGACGGTCGACGTGCGCCTTGGCCAAGACGTGCGCATCAAAAATCGCATCATCAACTTGCAGCTACGAGGCAATCCCATCGTGCACTACGGAAAGGACCTGAACGTCGAAGGTCAAGTCGAGCTGGTGCCTGGCGGTCGCATCCAAGTCCTAGGTCGCAACTTCGTCATCGATCACGGCTCGGTCGCCTTCGACACCCAAGAGGTCGGCAACCCCCACCTCGACGTCACGGCGACCTGGCGCGCGCCCAACGGCGTCTTGGTCCGCGCCACTGTCGGTGGAACCGCCAAGAAGCCTGCATTGGCCTGGAGCAGCGACCCGCCGCTGGCTGGCGGCGAAGCTGCGGTCATCGCCATGGTGCTGGGCGGTTCAGGCGGCAGCCAGAGCGGCGACGCGAGCGGGGCCGGGCTCGCCTACGGCGCCGCCATCGTCAACGAATTCGTCGGCCAATCGGGGCTCCAAGGCATCGAAGTCTACGCGACGCGCCAAACAGATTCGGGCGGCAAGGGCCAGACTGCGCGCTTGTCGGACAAGACGTGGGACAACTACACGGCTGCGTACCAGGTGAGCGACAAGCTGTGGTTCGAGGGCAGCTACAAACAAGAAGCGACAGGCCCGGGCACGGCGACCGCGCGCAGCGGCTTCTCCGGCACGCTCGACTGGCGCTTCCATCCCGCTTGGTCCGCGCGCACCGAGCTGGGCACGCTCGGCGTCGGCGCGGATCTGCTTTGGCAGTACCGCTACTGAGGGCTCTCCACGGCTCAGCGTCGTGCGCTCAGCGCTGCGACCGCGACCGACAGCTCCATCCGATCCTCGGACCAGTATTTGTCGATGGCGCGCGCCACGTACTCGAGCGCCGGCGAAAGATCGCCCTGCTCGAGCCAATGCGAAATCTGCGGCGCGATCAGATAGCGGGTCGCAGGGTCTTCGAGCAAAGAACGACCGCTGTCGTAGCCGATGCTGTCGTGAACCAAGGTGAAATCCAGGTCGGAAAGGCCGGCAGCTTCCAGTTCTTCGGAAAGCGTCTCGATGGTCATGCGCTCGGAAGCCGCAACTTCGAGGGCGCGCGTGATATCGAGATCCTCGTGCTTGAGCGCGTACTCGGCCAACAGATCGAGGATCTCGGGAAAGGAACTGCTCAGCGGGAACACCACAATCGCTTGGCCGCCCGTGTAGAGCAGCCTGTGCATCTCGGTGAACAACCGCGCGCGCTCCGGGGCGTCGTACAGCGGGTGCAACGCCAGCACGTGAGAAAACGTCCCAGCGCTCAAGCCGGTGCTGCGCGGATCACCTTGCAAGTACTCCATGTTCATCGCGCCCAGCTTGCTGCGCGCCACGATCAGACTGGAGTTGGAGGGATCCACGCCGACGCCCGTCGTGCGCGGCATGCGCTCGAGAAGCTCCGTGTCCGGATAGCCAGTGCGACAACCCAAGTGGGCCAGCCGCGCGGCTTCGCCGATCAAAAGCACCTGTTGTGCGGCCTCCCAGTAGAGGCGCAGGTAGCTAGGCACGACGAAAGTTTCGAATACGGCGGCGTCGTTCTCCCCGAAGACTTCAGGCGCTGGCTCGAGATGGGGAAGTTCCGTGACCACGTCCTAGAGTCGGTAGCAAATAGTCAGCTGGTTCGGAAACCCCAGGGTTCCAAAGGCCGCGACGCGCTTGGGCAGCACACTGCGTGAGACTACGCTGCTACCCACGATGACCACGCCCGAGCAATTGCGCCGCTTGCTGCGCTCGATGCGGCAACGCTCGCCCTGGCTCTGGCTGGTGGCTGTATTGGCGGCTTTTGCCCTGCTCTGGCGCGTCGCGCGTCCGCCACTCGCCCCCAAGCGCGTGTTGAGTGAGCCAGCTCCCAGCGCTCCACGCGCGGCCCCGCCATGTCCGCCCCGCACCTTGCCCGACAACGGCGCCTGCGTGCCGGCGCCGGCGCCGCGCTGAACTCAAGGCACCAGTTTGTACCCGTAGCCGTAGACCGTGAGGATATGCACCGGCTGGTTCGGTTTCTTTTCGACCTTCTTGCGCAGCTTGACTACGAAGTTGTCGATCGTCCGGTTGGCCGGATTGCTGTCCAGGCCCCAGATGCGCTTGAGGATTTCTTCGCGAGCAACCGGCTGGCCTTTGCGCTCGTGCAGCAAGCGAATCAACTCGACCTCGTAGAACGACAGAGTCTCTTGGGCGCCTTTGGCGGTCGACAGCACGTGTGTCGCTAGGTTGATGCTGACGTCGCCAATGGTGACGACGGTGACGTCGCTGGGGCGGCCGGTGCGACGGAACAACGCCCGGATGCGCGCCGCCAGCTCGCCGACGCTGAACGGTTTGGTCACGTAGTCGTCAGCGCCTGAGTCCAGCCCACGGATCTTGTCGGACTCCTGACTTTTGGCCGTGAGCATGATGACCGGCACGGCAGTATCCAGCAGGCGGATCTGTTGGCAGACCTGGTAGCCGTTCTGATCGGGCAGCATTAGATCGAGCAGGACCGCGTCCGGCCGCTCGCGGCGGTGGACCTCGACGGCTTCGCCACCTGTGGCAGCCGTGACCACGCGAAAGCCCTCGAACTCGAGCGCGTCCTTGAGCCCCAGGACAATGTGGGGCTCGTCGTCGACGACCAGGATGGTCTTTTGACGCTCCATGCCAGGCGGAGCCTAGCGCAGCTGGCTGGACGGTTGGACAGTCAAACGTCCCCGTAGGAAGCCCGGGCAACGCGCACAAAAGCAAACAGGCGACCCTTTCGGGCCGCCTGTTTGGCTTTTACGGAGCTGACCGGCCTCAGCCGCCAGCGCCGCCGCCCGCAGGGGTCACGGTCTCTTCCTGAGCCGCATCAGCCGTGCACGCCACGAACGTCACCGAGTTGTTCCGGGGAACGTCCTCTCCGACGAAGCGCAAGATGCGCTGCTGGGTGGCGGGGCACGCCGCCACCAACTCTTTATCACCCAGGCCCTGGGAGGGGTCGACGTAGCAGTAGCCAGGAGGCAGCTTCGTCGCATCCCCCGCATCGGTGAGGCATGGACTACCCACGGTTTGCTGAATGATGGCGCACAGACTGAACTCTTTGCATTCGGCATCCGTCTTGCAAATTTCTGTCTCTTGGAGCTGCTTGCGGACCGCTGCTTTGGTCAGCTCGTCGACGGGCTTACGACCGACGTCCTCGGTGCAGGCGACCGGCGGGTACTTGGGATCGAGAGCTTCGACGACGGCGCACGGGACCTTATTGAAGTTCTTGCTCTTTTTATCCTTCTCGACGGTCAGATCCCGCGGCAGGCATTGGCCACCCAGCTTTTCTGCCAAGCGATCGACGATGGCGCCGACTGCCGGGTTGTAGCCGAAGCTCGACGAGGTGGTCGGCGAACTGACTTTGGGGCAGATGGAGGCCACGATCGAGTTCTCGCCGAAATCCTTGAGAACCTGAAGGACGCGCGTTGCCGGGTAGGCCTTGCCCCAATACTGGGTCGTGCCCGCTGCGGCTGTTGCCGTCAGGCGGCAGAGCGGACGGTCTTTGCCGGACACAGTGCCTTCGCCGCCGCAGTCACACGCATTGTCGGCCGGGAGGCAGTTCTCTCTCACGCCCTCGAAGGGTGCGAGGGGGAAAATGCACGAGTACTGCAAATCGTCATTGGCCGGTTTTCCGTCCTTCGTCGGAACGGCGTTGTTGTACTCATGGCCGTTGATGTCGTTCCACGTTCCCGGCTGCGTAATGGCAATGTCCGTGGCGATTGGATTGACCGCGGGTATGCCGTCTCCCACGCGCGGATTGATGGACTCAATCATGAACGGATCAAGCGGAGGAATCGGAGCACGACCACAGGCTGCATTCTCGGGATCCTGGAGGCAAATCTTGGAAGAAGCGGCCTGGAAGGTGTCACCCAAGATGACTGCCCAGCGATCGACCGTGTTGGCACCCACGACCACATTGTCCTCGGCCAATTCCTTGGCCGTCAGGTAGCGCAGAGTCGTGTCGTTGCCGATGCTGTCCGGCGTGGCGATGTCCTGCCATGGCACGCCGACGATGCCGGCGAAGAACACGAAGCTAGCGTTGCGCGGCGTGGTGCCGTCGATACCGGTAAGCAGCGGGTTGAAGGTCTCTTCGCCCGTCTGGCTGTCGATGATCTTGGCGTTCTTGAGACCGCTGACGTAGCGCTCGGTGGGGTAGAGCAAATCGATGCCGAAGCGACGCTTGTTCTGGTAGCAACGGGCGTTGGCGCGGTCGTTTTCGGCCGTAAGCTTGGGCGGGGGGGTACTGGCGGTGCACTTGTTGATGGCCGAGGCGTCCTTGCAAGCGTCTGGAGCCGTCTTCAGCAAGCACGAGAAACAGCAAGCGTCGTTGGGGTTCGTCTCGCAAATGTCGGTCGCAACCGGCAGGAAGAACGGGACGGGATTTTGCTGCGTGGAGCCGTCCGCGAGCGTGTGGCTCACGAGCCAGCCGAACGAGGCAAACGGGTAGTACGGACCGCCATCCATGGCCGAGCAGTCGTTCTCGTCCGTCAGCACGATGATGGCCACGAGACTGTCCGGGCGCAGGAAGGCGGCGCGCTGGGCAGCGATGGCCGTATCGACGCCCGTGCTGGCGCTCTCGCCCGATTTCGTGTCGCGAACCATCGACGCGGGCGGCGAAGGATCGACCAAGAAACGGTACCAAGCTTCGAGCGGCGCCTCAAAGCCGCAACCAAACTCGCCCACAGCAACCACCTGGGCCTTGAAGTCTGCGGTCAGCTTGGCAACGTTGCCTTCGATCGGCTTGGCTTCCTGTTCGGGCTTTTGCACTGGGTACCAAACCAAGAAGCCCAGTGGTTCATTTTTGGCGTTGAGTGCGCTGGGCAAAGCGCCGCGGGCTCCGTTGCCGGTGGAGACGGGCGTGTTGGGCAGCAGGTAACCCTTGTCGTTGTCATTCTTAGTGGTGTCCTGGCATGCCTTGGAGCCGTGGCCGCCGAGCGAAGAGGTGATGACGCCGATATGGATGTCGTTGACCGGGTTGAACTCGAGGCTCTTGCCGTTGGGACAGCTGGGCTTGCCGCCGGGCGCGGCCGCCGCGGTGCTGGGCGCGCGCGACGCTTGATCCACGACGCCCTCGGTGCGCGTGACGCAATCCGGGGTCACCAGGCGCGTCACCATCTGCGGGACTGCGTTCTCCAGAATCGACTGCTTGTCGGCCATGGATGCCGAGTTGTCGATCACGAACAAAAGGTCGATCTTGTCGATGGCCGTGTTCTGGATCTGCTGCACGAAGACGTTGCTCGTTCTGGGTTCTGACTCCACGACCGGACGTTCGAGACATCCAAAAGTCAGAGCGCCAGCGCAAACGAGGGCTCCGCCCAGGAGGGCACTGAGCCGGACGCGGCTTGGGGAAGGCTTGGTCATGGGTTCTTTTCGGGAGTGAAGAGGGAGCGTCGGGGGCGGGTCAGCCGCCAGCGAGCCGGGGAGGTTCACCTGATTTCAGTGATAAAGCAACGCCCGTTCCATGTGGGAAGCGTTCAATTCTCGGCAGTTGTGGGCTCAGCGGTCGACGGTCTGCCAACATCGTTGGCGCTTTCAGCAACATCGTTGCTTGGCATTTCACTGGCACCACCATCATCCGCGGAGACCGTCCAAGCCGCTCGGAGCGAGGCCAAGTGCCGCTTGTTCACGCCGGGGACGGAGACCAGCTCTTCGTCCGTCGCCGTGCGCAGCGCCGTGAGCGAACCGAACGCCTTGAGCAGCGCCTTGCGCGTTTTTGGACCGATGCCGGGGATGGCGTCGAGCTCCGAAGTGAGCCGGCGCTTTTGGCCGAGTCCCTCGCGCTTCACGTTGGCAAAGCGATGGGCTTCGTCCCGAGCGCGCGCCAGCAAGAACAGTTCGGGTGTGTTGGGGCGAAGGGGGATCGGATTCTTCTGGTTGGGAAGGTAGACGCGGTCGACCATCTTCTCGCCGCTGACCGTCTCGCGTTCTTTGGCCAGACCGCACAGCGGCAGATTGAACAATCCCAAGTCCTCTGCGGCTGCGCGCGCCACGCCCAGTTGTCCGCGACCGCCGTCGACGACGAACAAGTCGGGCAGATCCCAGGTGTCGTCTGGAGCAGCCGGCAGCTCGCCGTTCTCGTCGGGCGTGAGTGACTCGGCCTGCTTTTGCGCCAAGAGGCCTCGACGAAATCGGCGCGACAAGACCTCGTACATCGCCTTGTAATCGTCGCCCTCGTTCGTCGAACGTACTTTGTAAATCTTGTAACGCTTCTTGTCGGGCACGCCGTCGAGCAAGGCAACGACGCTGCCCACCGTGGCTTCGCCGCCGAAATGCGAGATGTCGCAGCACTCGATGCGCCGCGGCAGGCTCGGCAAGCGCAACTTTTCTTGAACGAGCCGCAGGCGCGCGTCCATGTCTTCGACCGCGCGTCGTTTTTCGGCAAAGGCGTGCTCGGCGTTCTCGCGGGCAAGATCGAGCAACATTTTCTTGGGGCCGCGCTGCGGCGACAGCAGTTGGACCTGCGCGCGGTTGGGCTGCTCACCCGGGAGTTCGCGGCGGCGTTCTGTGAGCCAGTCGCGCACGCCTTCGGCGCCCTCCGGCAGGACCGGGAGCAGCACCTCGTCGGGAATCATCGCGGAGCCGAGCCCGCCTTCGCCGTAGTGCTCCCGCAAGAACGTCGCCACGACTTCGTCGTCTGGCACTTCTGCGCGCGTGTGACTGATTCTGAAGATTTCGACCACGCGACCCTGGCGCACGTAGACGACGCTGAGTTCGACCAAATCGCCTTCGCGGTACAGGCCCAGCACGTCCTGATCTACGTCGCTCACCAACACGACGCGCTGTTTTTCGCGGACCTTGAGTACGGCGTCCATCTGGTCGCGGTAGATGGCCGCCACCTCGAACTCCATCGCTTGGCTGGAGTTCTTCATGCGCTCGGAGAGCTCGCGACTCAGTTGGTCGTGGCGTCCCGACAAGAACAAGTCGACCGCGTGCACCTGCGTTTGGTACTGGGCCCGGTCGATCTCGTAGACGCAAGGCGCCGGGCACCTTTGGATTTGGTACTGGATACAAGGACGCGAACGGCTCTTGAGTTCGCGATCGCTGCAGGTGCGCAGCTTGAAATGCTTCTCGACCAAGTTGAGAGTGCGCCGCGCTGCCGTCGCCGAATGATAGGGACCAAAGTAGCGCGCGCCGTCACTCTGCGGCCGTCGCACCAGCTCGAGCCTGGGCCACTCGGCTTTCAAGTCGAGCCGCAAGTTCAGGTACTCTTTATCGTCGCGTAGTTTGACGTTGAGGCGTGGCTTGTGCTCCTTGATGAGGCTGTTTTCCAGGATGGCAGCCTCCTTCTCCGTCTGGGTGACGTAGGTCTCCAGATCGCCGATCAGCTCGGGCAGCGCCGGAATGAAAGCGCGCGTGTCGGAGCCGCCGGCCTGAAAATAGCTGCGCACGCGCGAGCGCAGGCTCTTGGCCTTGCCGACGTAAAGCACGCCGCCTGTCTTGTCGAAAAAGACGTAACAACCGGGAGAAACCGGCAGACGAGACAGTTTGTCCTCGACCACTTGGGCAAGCATCGCGAGTGCCGGGGGCTTAGCACGTCGTGCTTGCCATTTCGGCTTTCTTTTCGCAAAAGTCAGGCGTGGCCCGATTGCTCCAAAAGCTCATGGCGTGGCGGCCCGACGCGCGAGCGTTCGCGGCGTTTGCCGTGCTCGTGGGCGCGGTCCTCGCTCTGTTGCTCGTCCCCAAAGCCACATTGCCGGGCGACGACCCTGTGCCACTGCCGGACGTCGCCTATCTTGGAACGAAGCTCGAGCTGTCGCCTGGCGCGCTCGACGAAGCACTCACTCGCACGCGGCGATTTTCCGAGCGGTCGTTCACTCTGATTTTGCCCGACGGCAAGAGCGAAGTCCTTGCGCTCCCGGGTTTGGGAGCCACCATCGATACGACGCGTCTCACGCGCCTGTTGCGTGACGCGCGCGACGCCCAGAGCCCGCTTTTTCAAGCTCTTCGCGCCGCGCCCAAAACGGAAAAAGACGGAACCGAATCCGCGCTGCCTCAGTTACCCGTGCCCGTGTTCGTCGACGTCGAAAGCGCCCTGCCCGTGCTGATGCGCGTCAAGGACGCGCTCGATCGCTCGCCAAGCGATGCGCGACTCGATCTGGAAAAAAAGAGCGTCGTGCCCCACGTCAGCGGACAATGGCTCGACGTGGACGGCACCCTCGAAGCCATCGATCAAGCCCTGGGGCGCGGGCAACTACGCGCCACGGCGCGCGTCGTTGAGCGCGAGCCCAAGCGCCGCGCCGATGCGCTCGCCCACCTCAAATTCGACGCCGTTCTTGGGCACTTCGAGACCAAATACAGTCGCAACCAGAAAGCCGAAGACCGCACGTACAACCTCAGGCTCGCCGCTTCGCGGCTCGACGGCACAGTACTGTTGCCGGGCGAGACCTTCGACTTCAACGAAGTCGTGGGGCCACGCGACGAAGCCAATGGCTACAAGGTGGCAACGGTCATCGCCGACGGTGAATTGGTCGACGGCATCGGCGGTGGCACCTGCCAGGTGTCGGGCACTCTGCATGGCGCGGCCTTTTTTGCGGGTCTCGACATCGTCGAGCGCTACCCGCACACGCGGCCCAGCTCGTACATCAAGATGGGCATGGACGCGACGGTCGTCTACCCGACGATCAACTTCCGCGTGAAGAACTCGTTCGACTTCCCGGTCGTGCTGCACCAGACGGTAGCAGGAGGCACCATGCGCGCCGAGATCTTGGGACCGGCTCTGGACCAAGTGGTGACGTTGATACGCAAAGTGGACGAAGCGTTGCCGTACGAGCAACTCGAGAAACCCGACGCGCGTTTGCCCAAAGGTGAGCGATTGCTGGTGCAACGCGGCATCCCAGGGTTTCGATTGCACCGGTACCGTGTCGTGCGGCGTGGCAGTCACACGGTGCGCGAGAAGTGGCGCGACGTGTACCCGCCCACCCACCAAGTGATCGCCCTGGGCACGGGCCCAGTGGCGCCCAAAACGGCGCGCCCAGGCGACGCTGCACCGGAGTTTTTGGCCGACGAACTCTTGGTTCTGACCCAAAGGCGAGCCGCCGGGACCGATCCCGGCGAATTCGCGGAAAACCGCGTGCAAGGCAAGTACGGCGAAGCCGGCTGGACGCGCGCGGCGGGCATGCCTTTCTGGGACAAGTAGGGGCGGCTCGCCACGGCACCTGATGTTTCCTGCATCGGGGCCACTTTTACGGCGTTTCTTGCCGTAGGTGCGCACTCTGGGAGGGGGCTGAGCTTGTAGGGCGTTTAGGAGGTTGAGGCGGGAACGCCGAACCTCGTACCGACGTACGCCGCTACGGCCTAGCTCGTTGGGCACCATCAAGGGAGCGGGGGTGGTGAACTACGGCCTACTCTCGTTCAGGGAAATGCAGAGAGGCTTCAGGCACCGCTGCTAGGACAGCAGCCTCATGCTCTCGATACCACTCGGCTGCCTCCCTGATGATCGCGTCCAGCAGAGGCCAATTTTGGCGCTCGGGGCTGTAGTTGACAGTCCCTTCGAATCTAGCCTCGTCTGCACCCCACGGATCGAATTCGTGACGATGATGGAAGGCGTGGTGCTGGCCATCAGGATCGGACTTCATTTCGTGACCCAGCTTGCTTGGATGAGGTGAGCAGTAGCGAAAGACACTGCCAAGGCCCGGGATTCGCAAATTGTACGAGTAGCTCTTGGTCTGTACGACGGGGTTCCCCTTTTCGGTCGTGGCATCGAAGATCGCGATGACCTTAGTGACGCTAAGAACCAGTCGGCCGCAAACCGTGACCTGTCCGTCGTAGACGAACTTACCCCCAGCGCCTTCGACGTAATCGAAGTCTATTGCGTCCTCCTGGATGATCTGATCATCCAGGAGCCCTTTCATCGCGGTGCTATGACGCTCCTTGTAGGTGCGCCAGCGAGCAGGTGCATGACGATCTTTAGGGTCACTCACCACGGGCTTGAGCAAGCACGAGCCAGCGAGCGATCTCAGCGGTTTCACGCAGCTGGCCTGATCGAAACCTCGACAGCATAGTGTCAGTCGACATCTCGTAGCGAGACTCCAACACGCCAAGCTTCGCTTGCAGACTTCCCAGCTGGCCGTTCGGCTTCCCCATGGACCGGTCTACAAAGATCTGCATCTCGTCGGCAGTTAGTGCGTCGAACTCCTGAATTCGCATGGCTCAGTCCTCGCCATCAATATGGGAGCGAGGTAACCGCTCGACAAGGGAAACCTTCAACGACGACTTTGAAGTCAAATCGAGCCGCAACCACGCCGTCCCTACGTCAGTCAATGTCCTAGCCCCCTATCAGGGCTAGTCTCACTCAGCACCGAAATAGACGCACAGAGCTTCTGCCTCCTGGACCGCCGTAGCAGGGTCATCAGGGTGGGCCCTCAGGGCTTCCTCCTCATCAGCAAGTTCTCACTGCCTTGTCGGGTCGACGATGAAGCATCGAAACAAGGGCCATCGGTTCGAGGGCGTCCTGTTCGGTGACCTCCCACTTCATCTTGGGCTCGTGGGCTCCGGGGTTCCGAAACGCGCTGAACGTGCCCTTCATGAGGCTCATCAGCCCCTGGTGCTCACTGCGTTCCGATTCGGTTTGCAGGCTGTTGAACGCTAGGAGTGGGATCCCCTGCCCCTTGCCGAAGGCTGCATCCACCAGGGCATGGCCGTCCCCTTCGATGCCTGCCTTGGACCGCGCCTTCTCGGCGACCAGTCCTTGATTCTCCGTCACGCCGCAAGCGCCGCTCAGCCCGAACAAGGCCAACGCTAAAATTCGAGAGCGCACCCGTCGCATGGGGCAGCGGTAGCATGCCACTTGCGCGCGCAAAACGATCGGTCCCGTGCATCGGACCGATCGTCTCTCGCTCGGCGCTGGTGATCGCGCGCCGTCCGCAATAGCGCCGCTTCAGGCGGCTCGGCCCAGGAGCCGGCGACGGCGCGCCAGACCAAGTACGACCGCTAAGGCTCCGAGAGTGAGCGCTCCGGAGGGAGAGCTCTCTCCGTTCGAGCTCACCGAGCAGCCGCCGCCCGTGATCTCGCCACTTTTGCTAGGTACGGAAGGGACCTGGGAAGGTGCTTCGCACGCGCCGTTGACACACGAGTTCCCGGACGCGCATTCAGCGTCCTTCTTGCACTGGGTTGCGCAGGCGCTCCCGCTGCAGCCGTAGTTTCCGCAGCTCGTGGGCTCTCCCCGCTCGCACAATCCGGACCCATCGCAGCTCCCTGCCGACATTTCGAAGCCAGCTCCGCAGCTGGCTGCCGAACAAGACACACTAGCACCGGGGAACGAGCAGGCCGACACCGCAACACCGTCACAGCTCCCGCGGCAGTCACCGACACCCAGACAAGCGGCCCGCCCCGCGTGCGGAGCGCCCTTGGCCGCGGCGCAGGTGCCGACCGAACCTTCCACATCACAAGCTGCACACTGACCATCGCAGGCTGCGTTACAGCAAACGCCGTCGACGCAATATCCCGACTCGCACTGCTCGGTTGCGGAACAGGCCGCGCCTGCTTCACGATGAGCGACACAAACCCCTGCGGAGCAGAAGCTACCAACAGCGCAATCAGCCGTACGCGCGCAGTCACCACGGCAGGCCGTCAGTCCGCAGACGAAGTCTCCGCAGGCTTGCGTCAGCACCGCGGGACAGCTGCCCTGGCCGTCACATCCCGCCGCGAGCGTGGCGGCGTCATCGGAGCACGCGGCAGTTCGGCAACTGGTTGTTTCCGTCGGGAATGCGCAGGAATCGCGAGTTGCACCGTCGCAAGTTCCACCACAAGTCGAGCCGTCCGTATCGCACGCCGTACGCACGCCGTGGGGCGCTCCGCTGACAGGAGAGCAGGTACCTTCGCTGCCCGTCACGTTGCAAGCCTCGCACTGGCCGCTGCAGGCAGCATTGCAGCAGACGCCGTCGACACAAAGTCCGTTTTGACACTGGTCGTCTCCGCCGCAGCTGACACCGAGCGTCAATTGAACCTGACAGATACCGCCCGAACAGTAGCTTCCACTTGCGCAGTCGCCATCCACGACGCAGTCCCCATCACAGGCGGTGGCTCCGCAGACGAAGGCCCCGCAGTTCTGGGTTTGCAGAGTAGGACACGTTCCGGAGCCATTGCACTCGGCCGCAAGGCTTGCGACGTCGTTCGTACAGCTCGCGGAGCGACAGTCGACGGCTGAGTCTGGGTAGGAGCACGCTTCTCGCTCGGTTCCGTCGCAGGCCCCGGCGCAAGCCGACCCGTCCCCCACGCATGCTGTCCGGGCCCCGAAAGGACTGCCGGTGACGGCCGAACATGTACCCTCACTCCCTTCGACACCGCAGGCTTCGCACTGGCCCTCGCAGGCAGTGTCACAGCACACACCATCGACGCAGGAGCCAGAAACGCATTCCCCTTCGCGATCGCAGCTCGCTCCAAGCGTGCGCTCATCGACGCAAACGCCGCCCGAACAGAACCTTCCATTCGAACAGTCTCCATCGACCGTGCAGTCACCGAGGCACGCGGTACCTCCGCAAACGTAGCTTCCGCAATCCTGAGTCGCGGCCGCCGGGCAGTGCCCGACCCCGTCGCATCCCGCGCGTAGGGTTGCTTCTCCTGCAGCACACGAGGCGGCGACACAAGTCGTCGCGTTCGTCTCGTAAACACACGCCGTTCGGAGAGTTCCGTCGCAGCTTCCTCCGCACAGCGAACCGTCGGTCTCGCAGGCTGCTCGACCGCCCACCGGGGCTCCCGCTACGGGCAAGCAGACGCCCGGCGCAGCTACGAGGTTGCACGCCTCACACTGACCCGCGCACGCCACGTTGCAACAAACTCCATCGACGCATTGACCCGAGCCGCATTCGACAGCCGAAGCGCAACTCGTGCCGGGTTGCGTCAGAGGTTTACACAAACCGTCCGAAACGCTGCAGTAGTTCCCAGTCACGCAGTCCCCGTTGCTCGCGCAATTGGACAGACATGCAGAGCCCGAGCAGACCAGACCCCCACAGGAAACCGCGCCGACCGAAGCGCAGTTCGAGCTGCTGCCGCCACAGGTCGACACCGGAGTCACTAGGCCGTTCGTACACGAAGCGGCGGCGCAAACCGTCCCTGCGTCAGACAAGCTACAGGTACCGACGCTTCCGGGCACAGCGCAGGACTGACAGTCGCTGCCGCCACCGCCACAAGCGGTATCGCAACAGACGCCGTCTACGCATTGTCCCGAGGCGCACTGGGAGGTCGCCGTGCAACTCTGTCCGTTCGTTCTTGGGTCGGCTTCGAAGATCGCGAAGATATCCGCGCTGCCCCCCACGGTAAACGTG
>Ga0105048_10000320_pt1 | contig 71263 bp, 71 predicted proteins | sample MAT05_FD_78382 | JGI IMG/M metagenome (GOLD analysis project Ga0105048, IMG submission 78382) | Freshwater microbial communities from Lake Fryxell liftoff mats and glacier meltwater in Antarctica - MAT-05 | ecosystem: Environmental > Aquatic > Freshwater > Ice > Liftoff microbial mat | place...
AGAAGCCTCTGGCCGAGGCGCTGCTGTTCGGCACCCTCAAAGACGGCGGCACCGCCTTCGTCGATGTGAAGCCCGACAAGGAAGGCCTCGAGCTCACCTTCGCGACCGCCAACGCTTAGGCGGTCGTCACCTCTGGTCGCAGACGGAATGGAAGGCGTCGAGCGCTGATTCGCGGGGCAACTGGCGCTTCAGTACTTCGGCATGGGGCGAGCCTTCCTCGCACCGCCCGGCGCTAACGTCCGAACGCAGCAGCTCCGCGCGAGTCAGTGCATCGGTTGGATCCAGCCGTACCGCGAGTTCGAGATCATCGAAGGTGGTGGTCTGGCCAGAGGACACCCATCGCGACGCGAACGCAGAGGCGCACGCGAGCGCTCCAATCGCGAAGAACATGCTGACCGGCCTCGGCGTCACCGCCGCGCCAGATGTCCGTTCTAGCCCTCCGAAGCAGACCACCGCACAGAGCACCAGCGCCGCCGGCAGCTGAGTTACCGCATCGAGCGCGCCCGTCACCGCCGCGCCTGCGATCACCGCCGCCACTACCGGCAGTTGATCCGAGCGGCGCCAGAGCACGACCATCGACGAAACGGCCACCGCCACCGCCACCGCTCCCAGTGCGCCGCGCTCGACCAGCAGCGCGACCCAGTCGGACGTGACGAACCGGTTGCTCACCGACGGGTCGCAGCCGGCGTTGGCGACGCACCAGTTACCGGGCCCGACCCCGAGCACGGGCGCCGTGGGGAACAACGCCAGGGTGTGCGACCACTGCTCGAGCCGGCCGGCCCCACTGCCGGCTTCGCTCTGGAAAAGCCGCCGGGCGCTGTCGAGATAGGGCGTCGTTGAGCGCCACACCAGCCCGATCGGGCTCAGCAGCCCCGCGGCGATCCCTGCCGCCACCGGCCCGATTACGGCCGCGCGCTTCGAGAGCGCGCCAAAGGTGATCAGCACCACCGGCGCCGCGAGCCACGCTGCCCGTGAGCGCGTCATCACCACCACCGCCGCAATCAGCGCAGCCACCGCGAGCCAGATGAACCGCTCCCACCTCCGCGAAGCGGCCAGAGCCAGCGTCCACACCACCGGTGAGCCGAGCACCAACACGTGGGCCAGCGTGTTGCGCTGCCCCAGCAGTGAGGCTGGCGCCCGTCCCTCGAGCGACCACCGCGCCCAGCCGAGCCCTTCGATCACCCCACCTGCGGCGAGCACGGCGATCGCCGCGCCCATCCACCTAAGCCACAGGCTTCGGTCTTTCTGCTCGCGCGCCCCAATCGCTACTGCGACCGCGACCAGCGTGAGCAGCGTTGGGCGCCAGCTGAACGCCGGGCTCACGGCCAGCAGCGCGCTAAGCATCGACGTCACGGCCACGGCGAGCAGCGCCCGATCGAGGCGATCGAGCCGCTGCACGCTCCACACCAGCGCCGCCGCGAGCACAGCGGCGAGGATCTCTTTAGGCAAGTGGGTGAGTTCGAAGCTCTTTCGCGGTGGCCCGGTGATGAGTACCGCGAGCGCGGCCAACGCGGGTAGCGCGTGCCGCCTCAATGCCAATTCTGAATGATCGAGGTCTCGAACGCTTCTTCCACTTGCCAGCCCCCCTCGCTCCAAAGCTCCTGAACCACCTTCAGCTGCAGCGCATCGATCCGCGTGCGCGAGTAGCGGCGGCCGAAGCCTCCGTCGATTTCGAGTTCCACCGTCTGGGTCCCGCTCCAGCCCGCGTCGCCAAAGCGGGTGACCGTCACTGAGTTCCAGACGCCGTCGACATCGGGGTCTGCGTGCTCGATGATTCCATCGGGCCCAATCAGTTCCTCGTGAGAGACCCGAAGCTGTGAGCCGTAGAGCTCTTCCATCGCCTCGCGCCTCACCCCGCCATCGGTCGACACCGAGATGAAGCGGCAGCCTTCCTTATCAAGGGGGAACCGGCCGTCACCGCGCTCGAGCTCGGCCTGGGCGCGGATCATCAAGTCCGAGTCCACGTCTCCAGGCTCGACGCACTCCGCCCTGCGAGCCAGCTTGTCGAGGCTGCACGCGGTGGCGAGAACCACAGGAAGCATCAATTTCAGGCGTCGTCGCATATGGCCTTGACCTGGTTGCAGCCGCCACTCACCGCAGCGCAGCGGGTCTCGCGCTCGGCTTTCTAGGTCATCGCCGCGTCGCTCCGCCCGGTCAAGTCCGTCATCGGATCGAACGTCAACCGCGTGCCCTTCGTCAGCTGCTTAAGGCAGGCGCCACCACCGCGCAGCACGAACAATAAAAACGCAGCCCGTCAGGCAGCCCAAATCAGGTCGACAAATTGGGTGTCAGTCGCTTCGCGCTTCTCGGCCCAATTTTCACCATCGCTCGACAGCCATACCTTGCCGCGGTAGCCGAGTGCGACAATGGCTGCCCCATCCGAAGCGATGCCCACCACACTGCACTACTGCGTGAGAGGCCAGCGGGAGTGATCGGCCTCGCGTCGCTCGGGGCTGTAAATCGGCTCCGGGCCTGAAGTTTCGGCGCGGTTTTGCCCCTCTTGCCGAGTGCTCCGGTTGGTGATCGAAAGCGTGCATGCACACGGTTACGGACGCCGGCGAAGCCCGCCTCGAGACTTTCCTGGAAGATGTTGGTGACCTGCTTGGCTCCCGGCAACATCAAGCTGGGCAGCGTGTGGCACGCCTGAGTCCGGAAATGCAGGCGGTTCTGTGCGAAAAGGCGCGGGGTGAACCACTTTTCCACCCGGCGCGGAGCGATGCATTGCGAGGGCGTGCCACTGGCGCGCATCGCAAGAGAGGTCGGCACCCCGACCTACGTCTACTCGACCGCCACCCTGCTGCGGCACCTCGCCGTTCTGCAGGAAGCGTTCGAAGGCACGCCCCACCTCCACTGCTACGCGGTGAAGGCCAACTCGTCGCTCGCCATCTTGAAGCTCTTCGCCCAGCGTGGCGCGGGCTTTGACATCGTCTCAGGGGGCGAGCTCGTTCGCGTCCTCGCCGCCCGCGGCCGCCCTTCCCGCGTCGTCTTCTCTGGCGTCGGCAAGACTGAGGAAGAGATGACCTTCGCCATTCGCGAAGGAATCTTGCAGTTCAACGTCGAGTCCGCCGAAGAGCTGTTCGCGCTCGACAAGGTCGCCCGCCGCCTCAAGCGCACCGCCCCTTTCGCCCTGCGCGTGAACCCGCACGTCGACGCCCGCACCCACCGCTACATCTCCACCGGCCTCAAGACTTCGAAGTTCGGAGTGCCCTTCGAAGAAGCGATCGCGCTCTACCAGCAGAGCCGCCGCCTCAAAGGCCTCGTCGCCCGCGGCATCGACTGCCACATCGGCTCGCAGCTCACCGACGCGCGCCCCGTGCAGCAGGCGATTGGCCGCGTCGCAGACCTCTTCCGTTCTCTTCGCGCCGACGGCTTCGGCCTCACCCACCTCGACGTCGGCGGCGGCCTCGGCATCACCTACACCGACGAGAAGCCGCCTTCGGTCGCCGAGTACGCGCGCGCGGTGCTCACTCCGTTGCGCGGCATCGACGCCACCCTCGTGATGGAGCCTGGCCGGGTGCTCGTCGGCAATGCCGGCGTGCTGCTCACCAAAGTTCTGTACCGTAAGAAGACGCCGTCACGTGACTTCATCATCGTCGACGCGGGCATGAATGATCTGCTCCGCCCCGCCTTGTACGAAGCCCACCACGAGATCGTCCCCGTCGCGCCCCGTCGGGGAAAGAAGCTGAAGGCCGACATCGTCGGGCCCGTCTGCGAATCCAGTGACGTGCTCGGCTACCAGCGCGCGCTGCCCCCGCTAGAACAGGGAGACCTTCTCGCGGTGATGAGCGCCGGCGCCTACGGCATGAGCATGGCCAGCAACTACAACGCCCGGCCCCGCCCCGCTGAAGTCCTCGTCGACGGCAAGAAGCTGCGCGTCGTCCGCCGCCGCGAATCGCTCGAAGATCTGCTGAGAAACGAAACTCCATAAGGGAAACCATGACGATGAAGCTCGAAGGTTCGATGACTGCCCTCGCGACGCCGTTCAAGAACGGCTCGCTCGATGAAGCTGCCTACGCTGGCCTGGTCGACTACCAGGTCGAGAACGGCACCTCGGTGCTCGTGCCGATGGGCACCACCGGTGAAGCCGTCACCATGTCCGCCGAAGAGAAGTCGCGCGCCGTCGCCGTCTGCATCAAGGCGAACAAGGGCCGCGCGAAGGTCATCGCCGGCGCCGGCAGCTACAGCACCGCAGAGACGATCGACAACGTGAAGAAGGTGCGCGAGCTCGGGGCCGACGGCGCCCTCATCGTCACGCCCTACTACAACAAGCCCACCCAGGCCGGCCTCGTCGAGCACTACCGCGCCATCGCCAAGGCCCACCCCGGCTTCCCGCTGGTTGCGTACAACGTCCCCGGCCGCACCGGCTTCGACCTGCTGCCCGAGACGGCGCAGCGCCTCTGCGAGATTCCCGAAGTCGTCGCGCTGAAAGAGGCCACCGGCTCGGCCCTTCGCGCGCTCGACGTCTACGAGAAGTGCGGCGACCGGATGACGATTCTGTCGGGTGATGACTTCGTCGTCGCTCCGCTGATTTCGTGCGGCGCGCGCGGCGTCATCTCTGTCTCGTCGAACGTCGTCCCCCGCCACATGGCCGACCTCGTCGCCGCCGGGCTCAAGGGCGACTTCAAGAAGGCGCGCGACATCCAGCTGCAGCTGCAGCCGCTGCACCGCCTGCTCTTCATCGAGTCGAACCCGATTCCCGTGAAGATGGCGCTGCACCTGATGGGCAGGTTCGGCACCGAGATTCGCATGCCGCTGTGCGAGATGACGGAAGCCAACGCCGCGAAGCTCAAAGAAGAGCTGGTGCGGCTGAAGCTTTTGTCATGACCACCCGCGCCGCGATCACCGGCGTCACCGGCCGCATGGGCACCGCGCTCGTTCGTACCGTGCGCGACGACGGCCGCTTCACCCTCGCGGGAGGCACCGAACGAAAGGGCCACGCGGCAGTCGGCGGCACCTCGCTGGGCTTCGACGTCGTCGACGACCTCGCCAACCTGCTTCCCGGCTGCGACGTCGTCATCGACTTCACCAGCCCCGAGGCCAGCCTCGCCCACGCCAGGGCCTGCGCGGAAGCAAAGGTCGCGCTGGTCATCGGCAGCACCGGCTTCACTCCCGAACAGAAGGGCGCGCTCGCGACGCTCGCCACGAAGATTCCGATCGTCCTCTCGCCCAACATGTCGATCGGCGTGAACCTGATGATCGAAGTGGCGGCCGAGCTGGCGAAGCGACTGGGCGAAGGGTTCGAGATCGACATCCTCGAGGCGCACCATCGCTTGAAGAAAGACAGCCCGTCGGGCACCGCGCTGCGGCTGGGCGAAGAGATCGCAAAGGCCACCGGCCGTACCTCGGCCGACTTCGCGCAGTCGCGGGTCGGGCAGATTGGAGAAAGGCCCCGCAGCGAGATCGGCATTCAAGCGCTGCGCGGCGGCGACGTCGTCGGCGAGCACACCGTCTACTTCTTCGGCGACGGCGAACGGCTCGAGCTCACCCACCGCGCGAGCAGCAGGGATCAATTCGCCCGCGGCGCCGCGCGCGCTGCCCACTGGGCCGCCCACCAGCCACCCGGGCTCTACGGAATGTCAGACGTCCTTCGCGGAGAAAAGAAATGACGCGCTATGTGCGGGCCGAGACGATGGCGGGGCCGAAGTACTGCCAGCTCGAGGGCGAGACGCTGTGGGTGCTGGACGCCGCGCCGTGGTGGTCGGGCGCGCGCCGCACCGAAGTGTCGCTGCCCCTCAAAGGCGCCAAGCTGCTGTCGCCCTCTGACGCTTCCAAGATTGTCTGCGTCGGGCAGAACTACCGGAAGCACGCGGCCGAGATGGGCAAGCCGGTGCCCGAAGAGCCGCTCATCTTCATGAAGCCTCCCAGCGCGCTGAACGGCGCCGGCAGCGACATCGTGCTGCCTCCCGAGAGCCAGGAAGTTCACTACGAGGCCGAGCTCGCGTTGATCATCGGCGAGCGGCTCACCCGCGTGAACGACACCGAGGCCGCCCGCGCCATCTTTGCCGTCAGCTGCTTCAACGACGTCACCGCCCGCGACATCCAGAAGCGCGAGATTCAGCACACGCGCGCGAAGAGCTACGACACGTTTGCCTGCTGCGGCCCGTGGATGGTGACTGGCGTCGCGCCCTATGACCTCCAGATTCAGTGCCGCGTGAACGGCCAGACCAGGCAGGACGGCCGGACGAGCGACATGATCTTCCCCGCCGCGCGCCTCGTCTCTTTCATCTCGTCGATCATGACCCTCAACCCGGGCGACATCATCTCGACGGGAACGCCGTCGGGGGTCGGCGCGTTGAAGGCCGGTGACATCGTCGAGGTCGAGATTGAAGGAGTCGGCGTGCTGACCAACCCCGTGGTGCGCAGGTGAGCGTCTACGTCGCGCTGGGCAGCAACCTGGGCGATCGCGCCGCGCTGCTGAAGCAGGCCGAGGCAGAAATCGCGAAGCTGCCCGGGGTGAAGGTGCTGCGCGGCTCGAAGGTGCACCAGTCGCCGGCGCTGCTTCCCCCCGGGGACACCACGCCGCAGCCCGACTTCCTCAACTCGGTGCTCGAGCTGTCTTCCGAGCTGTCGGCCCCAGAGCTCTTGAAGGCGCTGAAGAGCATCGAGACGCGCCTGGGCCGCGACCCCGGTGGCCGCTGGTCACCTCGCCTCATCGACCTCGACCTGGTGCTCTACGGAGACGTCGTCCTCGACCAGCCGGGCATCACGATTCCGCACCCGGGCATGGTCACCCGCCGCTTCGTGCTGGAGCCGCTGGCCGAGCTCGCGCCAGACGTCGTCCACCCGGTGTTGCACCAGAGCATCGCGAAGCTCCTCGCCGCGGCCCCGCTGTAGTAGGCACTGCAACCATCTTGATGCTCTCGATTGCCGTCGCGTTGTGGGTCGCCCAGGTGCCTGCTGACCACCCGCCAGTGAAGCCGGGGCAGACCGCTCCCAGCGCGGAAGAACTGCTGAAGCGGCTCGAGGGCGCCGGCGACCTCAAGGGCAAAGAGAAGTCGTTCGAGATCGCCTCGTCGCTGGGCAAGCTCTATTACGCGCACGGCCGCTACACCGACGCCGTCGTCTTCCTCGAGCAGGCGGTTTCCAAGGCCGAGCCCGCGCGCGCTCTTTACCTGTCGAAGAAGAAGGCCGCCGGCGCGAAGCCCGTGCCGACCGCCGCTGCTGCCGGGTGTGCGCCCGCCGCGGAAGAGACGATGGAAGGCCAGCTCGCGAAGGCGACCGCGCAGAAAGACCCTGCCGCTGCGGCTGCCTGTGCGCGCGCCGCACTGCACCCGTTGATCGATGTCGAGACCACCCTGGGCGCGGCGAAGTTCCTCGCCAACGACGCCGCCGGAGCCATCGCCGTCTACGACCGCGCCCTGCTGCTCTTCGACTCGAACCCCGAGGCCCGCTACGGCCGCGGCGCCGCGATTCTCGACTCCAAAGGTGACGACGTCGCCGCGCTGAAGCTCGCCAAGGCCGACTTCGATCGCTTCCTCGCCGACTACCCGACGTCTCCGCGCGCGAAGCAGGCGAAGGCTTTTCTCTCGCGCGTCGACGCGGCGATTGCGGCCGGCGGCGTCTCGAAGGTGAAGGTGGTGGTGAAGGAAAAGAAGGCCGACCCGCACGCCGCGATGCGCGGAGGCGACGGCCAGCCGCCGCAGCTCACCCAGGAGATGATCGACTCGGTTCGCAACGTCGAGCGCACGCCCGAGATGGCGCAAGGCTTCGCGAAGCTCGTCGAAGACGCCGAAGAGCACCTCGCGAAGGGCCGCTTCCAGGACGCGCTAGACAACTACAAGCGCGTGGTGCCGTTCGAGCCCGACAACGCCCGCGCCCGCGCCGGCATCGCGTGGGCGATGGTGAAGCTCAACAAGCAGCCGATGGCCGACAACGTGTGGCGCGTCGCTTCCGAGCGCCCCGAGGCCATCGACGCGCTCGCCGACGGCGTCAAGGCGAAGGGCGACGGCGACCAGGCGAAGGAAATCTGGAAGCGGCTCGCTGACACGGTGCCCACGTACGCCGGCAAGCTGCAGGGGAAGCTCTGATGTGGTCGGTGTTGTTGTTGCTGCTCGCGGCCGAGCCCGATTGCGGCGTCGACGAGCACCCAAGCGGAGGCCACTGCTGTCGTGCCGGTGAAGAGTGGGTGCCCGCCAAGCGCAGGTGCGTCTGTCTCGAGCCCGAGCAGTGCGGCAGCACCACGAAGCCGGCGCCGAAGGCGAGGGCGGTTCCTGCGCCGGCTCAGCAGAAAGACGGGTGGACGCAGGTCGGAGAAGCGCTGGTCGCCGTGCTCGAGTTCGAGAACATGGTGACCGCGATGAGGAACTTCAACTCGGACTACCCGCGCATGACGTACGCGGAAGAGCTCGGGAAGGCGAAGCGCCGCTTCACCTGCGCGCAGATTGCCCGGCTGATGGCGACGGGTGGCATCGACACCACCAACGTCGAGATCGCCTCCCACCTGTATCCGCACGCGGCGGACCCCGAAAACTTCGCGACGCTGATTACCGGCTTGCGAACGCCTGCCTTCTCGACCGCGTACCTGAAGCAGCGGCTCGGCAAAGAGTAGTCAGCGAATCCGCTTCTTCAGGTCGAGGCAGAAGCTCTTCGGCAGCCAGAACTTCGCGGTCACGTCTCCGAAGCGCAGCGAGGCGCCATCGCGCAGCGGCACGAGCGCCTGGTTCGAGACCCGCACTCCATCGACGAAGGTCCCGTTCTTCGAGCCCGCGTCGGCGATCAGCCAGTGGCCGTCGTCGGCGGCGCGAAAGAAGCCGTGCTGCTTCGACATTGCGGCGAAGGGAAGGATGACGGAGTTCTGCGAGGCGCGGCCGAAAGAGATGTCGCCTCCGCCGCCGCGCAGCTGCAGCACCAGCGTGGGCATCATCTGCACCGACAGCTTCTCGACTTCGATGGTGTTCCGCGCCTGGGTCGTCTCGGCCCAGTCTTCGGCGGGGGCGACCACCAGCAACACCGGAAACGTGAAGTGCTCTTCGAGGGAATCGGCGTGCGCGCGCGCGCGGGCCACCGTTTCTTCCAGAGTCGTCAGCGGCCCTGCGGGGCTCTCGATCGGCATTGCGCGCGCGTCAGGTTAGGTGACCCCCATCAGGAGGAAAGAACAATTCAACCCCGGGTGGGTCTTGGCGTAAGTGACGAAAATGCTCCTCAAGGGAAAGAAGCTGCTCATCACCGGTGTGCTGACCCCACAGTCGATCGCCTTTGGCATCGCGAAGCAGGCGCAGCTGGAAGGGGCCGAAGTCCTGCTCACCAGCTTCGGCCGCCCGATGTCGCTGACCCAGCGGTCGGCGAGGAAGCTGTCGCCTGTGCCCGACGTGCTCGAGCTCGACGTGAGCAACGCAGCCCACTTCACCGCCCTGCATGACGAGGTGAAGAAGCGGTGGGGCCGGCTCGACGGCATCGTGCACGCCATCGGCTACGCGCCGGAAGATGCGCTGGGCGGGAAGTTCATGACCACCCCGTGGGAAAGCGTCGCCCAGGCATTTCAGATCTCGACCTTCTCGCTCAAGGCGCTGTCGGCGGCGCTGGCCCCGCTGATGGACCAGGGCGGCAGCATCATCACCCTCGACTTCGACAACGCGACCCAGGCGTGGCCCCTGTACGACTGGATGGGCGTCTGCAAGGCGGCGCTGGTGTCGTGCGTGCGGTACCTGGCGCGCGACCTGGGCGCGAAGAAGATTCGCGTCAACGCGCTGGCCGCCGGCCCGCTGGCCACCATCGCGGCGAAGGGGATCCCCGGCTTCAAGCACCTCGAGAACAAGTGGAGCCGCCAGTCGCCCCTGGCGTGGGACGCGCGCGCCGAGCAGTGCCACCTCGCCGTCGCTAAGACGTCTTGTGCGCTGTTGAGCGATTACTTTGCCTTCACCACCGGCGAGACGGTGCACGTCGACGGCGGCTACCACGCGATCGGCGCCGAGCCGGTGGATCCTGCCTTCGTCGAGAGCGAGAAGAAGGCGACAGCTGTCACCTCGAGTTGACAGGCCGTCGCACACTGTAGGCGTTGGCATTTCGCGCAGGTACGCGGGCGCGGCGGTGGTTCGCCGTTTGCGAAGCAGGTCTGCATGCGCGTTCTCACCCACCGAATTCTCCCCAAAGAAGCAAAGGCAGCGAAGAAGGACCTCGCGGCGATGTCGGCCCAGCTGAAGAAGGGCGACGCGCTGAACCTCGGCGATTCCGGCAGGGGCGTGTCGGCACTGCAGCGCCAGCTGAAGTCGGCGGGCGTGTACCAGGGCGCGGTGAACGGGCACTTCGACGCCGGCACCGAGAAGGCGGTCGCCGCCCTGCAGAAGGGCAAGGGCCTCGAGGCTTCGGGCATCGCGGGTGGCGAGACGCTGAAGGCCATCAAGTCGACCAACCTCTTCGTGCGCGACGGCTTCGAGAACAACAAGGCGAAGGTGGGCCAGTCGGGCAGCGACGTGCTGCAGGCCGAACGCATGCTCGAGAAGCTCGGCTTCCGCCCCGGCAAGGCCGACGGCGTCTTCGACCAGGCGACGGCCGACGCGGTGGCGCGGTACCGCAGGGCCGACCCGCAGGTGGCAGACAAGGGCCGGATGATCGGCGAAGGCTTCTTCAAGGAACTGTCGAAGGCCTCGCGCAACTACAACCACGATCCGTTCAGCAAGCGGCAGATCGGCGGCGTGAAGACGCACGCGCGGCTCGACGCGCTGACGGCAAAGGCGGCAGCGAAGGGCAACGGCATCGGCCCCGGAGACAAGGGCCGCGCGGTGCTCAACGTCGAGAAGCACCTCGAGGCGGCGGGCTACGAGCTCGGCAGGCAGAACAGCGCCTTCGGCTCGCGCACTGGCGCGGCGATCAAAGCCTTTCAGAAGCACTCGAGCCTTCCCGAGACGGGCGTCGTCGACGCGCGCACCTGGTCGAGGCTGAAGAACAAGCTGTTCGCGGCGAAGTCCAGCACCAGCCCGGCGCAGCGCCTGGGCGAGCACGACGCCTCGGTGAAGTCGTCAGAGAAGAAGCTGAAGTCGCTGGGCTTCGAGCCCGGGAAGATCGATGGCGCCTTCACGGCCTCGACGCAGAAGGCGGTGAAGCAGTTCCAGAAGAAGCACCACCTGAAGCAGACGGGCGCCGTCGGCGCCGGCACGATGAAGGCGATCGACCAGGCCATCAAGGCGAAGAACGGCGGCATGATTCTCGAGACGGCGCGCAAGTGGCTGGGCACGCACGAGCGCGGCGACAACATCAACCCGTTCTCGAAGGCGCTGGGCCGCCCGCCCGAAGCATGGTGCGCGGACTTCGTCAGCTACTGCGCGAAGAAGGCGGGGCTGAAGCTGAACACCGCGTCGGCGCAGGGCGTGGCCGACTTCCTCAAGAGCAAGGGCACCTGGAAGGGCCGCCACAACCCGCAGCCGGGCGACGCGCTGACCTTCCGCTGGGACGGCAGCCAAGGCTGGGCCGACCACGTCGGCCTGGTCGAGAAGGTCTTCATCAAGAATGGCCGCAAGTACGTGCAGACCATCGAAGGCAACTCGGGCGACATGGTGCGCCGCAAGGTCTACGCGGCGAACGACCCCGTCATCAACGGCTTCGGGAAGATCCGCTAACGCCGCCGACCCACCCCCGCCGACTTCGTCTCGCTCGGCTCGTCATCGGGGCGCCTCGACGGCCGAACATGAACGAATTCTGCGCTGTCTTACTTAGTCGTCGAGCACGCAGCCGAACTGCTCAGACACGAAGCGCGCGCGGTTGCCCCAGTTGAGCAGGCCGGTCGACTCGACGGTCTTGAGCTCGTCGTCGATCTTGAACTTCACCACCGCGGGCGAGGCGCGCGTCCAGTTCTGGCAGTAGTCGACGGGCATCTGCATCACGAAGAGGCAGCTGCACATCTCTTTCGCGTTGTAGCCAGTGGCCAGCTGCAGGTCGTTGTTGTCGTAGAGGCGCGAGCTGCTGCTGTCGCACGAGAGGGCGAGCAACGCTGCGAGCAGGAGCACCCTCATGGCGTCTGCCCCAGCGTGACCTTGATCGAGACATCGCCCTCGGGCCAGTCGAGCGCTTTTGCCTTCGCGCGCAGGCACTTGTCGAAAGGCTTTGGCGCGGGCTTCGCGTTCCACACCAGCGCCTCGAGCTTGCCCTTCGCGATGATGGCGTCGAGCACTCCCCGGGCAGGCTTGAGGTTCGATATGCACCCGGTGGCGTGGGTGGTGAGCGCCTCTTTCAGCGCGGCGTCGCGGGCGGCCTTCACCTCAGGGTCGACGAAGCCGAGCTGCGACGCCTGTTCCATCGCGATCGCGAGCGGCGTCTCGAACGTGTCGAGCTTCTTCACTTTGTCGGTGCCCACTTTCACTCTCGCGTTGCCGACGCGAGTCAGCGACACCGAGATGGCGCCGACGCGCGTCTTGTCGAGCAGAGACTCGGTGACGAGGCCTCCCGATAAAGCGAGCTCATCGGCATCTGGGGCGACCTGGCGCGTCGGCGTCTCGAAGCACTTGAACGTCTTGCCCGCGGCCTTCACGTCATGCAGCGCGGCCTCTTCGTCCGACCGGTACATCACCTTGTGCAGCGCGATGTCTGGGGCGTACGCGTAGAGCTGGCTGCTGCTTTCCTTGCCCGACTTCACGTCGACGCGGAAGGTGAAGGGCGACTCGGGCTCGACGCGGACGATGGTCAGCGTGCCCGACTTCATCATCGGCGTCGGCTCGGGCATGTGCAGACCTTCGGGCAGTTCTTCTTTCGGAGCGCCTTTTCCCTTCGGGTCCGGCTTTCCGCCGTTCTTGATCGCCGACACCATCGTTTCCGCAGGTGACATCTTCAGCGAGTCGACCTTCGACCAGCTGAACTCCACCGTGTCGCCGAGCTTCGATCGGGTGAGGCCAGCGGGCCCCGACGGAGGCGGCTCGGGCGCAACCGGAGGCGGGTTGGCGAGCGGCAGACGCGGCTTCACGACCGGAATTGGCGGCCCCGGCGGCCGTTGGACCTGCGCATTTTGATCGATGGGCGTCGGCGCGCTGGGCCCGTTCGAGTTGTCGCAGCCGGCGAAGACGAGGGCAGCCAGCAGAAGGGCGCGCTTCATTTCGCCACCTCGATCGCACGCTTGAGCAGCTCGTTCAGCTCGAACGCCTTCTCGCGATCGTCGGCGACGCGCACCACGATCAAGTCCAGCGAGGGGATGACCGTGATCGACTGGCCCCAGTGGCCGCGCGCGGCGAACGCATCACCCGGCACGTCCTTCAGCGGCAGCCCGGTTTGCCCGACCTCCGGCACCGCCTTGTTCACCGTCCACTGCCACGCGTAGACCTCATTCGGATCGCGGTACAGCGGCTTGGCCTTGAAGCCCGCCGAAATCTGCTTCGACTGCTCGACCCACCCGTCGGGCAACAAGCGCCGCCCTTCCCAGCAGCCGTCGTGCTGCCAGAGGTAGCCGAAGCGGGCGAGGTCGCGCGGCGTCGCGTAGAGGTAGCTCGAGCCGATCATCGTGCCGCGCTGGTCGCGTTCGACCGTCGCTGACTTCATGCCGATGGGGCCGTAGAGAAGCTTCCACGCATAGTCGGCTCCGAACTTCGGGATCATCGCGGCGTCCACCACAGCGTTCAACAACGTCGAGTCGCCCGACGAGTACGCGTACGTGGTGCCCGGCGCGTCGCGGAACCTGTGGCCCGCAACGAAGCCCGCCATGTCCTTGTGGCCCTCGCCGTAGAGCATCGCGAGCACGCTCGACGCCTGGTTCGATTCGTTCTCGTAGACCTCGTGGAAGTCGAGCCCCGACGAGAACTCGAGCAGGTGGCGCACCTTCAGCTTGTCGCACGCCTCTTTGGTGTCGAGCTTCAACGTGGTGCAGATGCCGTCGTCGATGGACAGCCGGCCTTCACGCACCGCGATGCCGGTGAGCGCGTTGGCGAAAGTCTTGGTGACGGACCACGAGAGGTGGCGCTTCTTCTCGTCCCAGCCGCGGGCGTACTTCTCGTAGACGAGCCTGCCCTTCGAGATGATGACGATGCCGTCGGTGCGGATGCCGAGCCGTTCGGACGACTGGCCAGTGAGCGTGAAGGCGTACTCCTCGAGCGCGGCGATCGCGGCGGTGTTGGCCGACGGCTGGCTGACCCACGCCTCACGTGGGTAGGCGACGTCGTTCGGGCACACCGTGGCCGCCAGCAGCAGGCCGAGCAGGGCAGTGGCCATCGGTCAGAAGCTCGCGGTGAGAACGGGCACGGCGACGACGGCCGGGCGCTCGGTGCCTTTGAGCATCGCGGTCGCGACGGTGGGCAGGACAACGGTGCTCGCGAGGGTGAGCACGGCGATGCCGCCACCGCTGGTGCCGTTGGCGCCGAGGAAGATGCCGGCCGCCATGATGGCCGCCTGGGCGACGACGGTGACGAGCAGCGTGGGGATGAGGCGGAAGCGGCCCTTGCCCGAACGTTCAGCGACCACCCATTCGGTGATGACGACGGCAAGGGGAGGCAGCAGCAGCGTGGTCAGAAGCGAGGGGATCAGCGCCGCGTAGAGGTTGTTCGAGAGCTTGCCGATTTCGCCGCCAGCGATGAGCGCGATAGGCATCGAGAGCAGGGCCGCGAAGGCACCGCTGGCGACCATCGTCGGCACGTGGGGCTCGGTGACGGTGGGCTGGGTGACCTGTACGTCGGGGGTCATCAGCGTCAGCACCGACGGCTGCGGAACCAGGCGCGGGGTGGCGGCGAGGCAGACGCTGGCGAGGGTCAGGCAGCCGATCACGAGGAAGCGGGTCATGGGTCGCTTCATAGCGCGATAGCGTGCCGGGGATGATTACTCCTGCAGAGGTGAAGAAGCTGGCGCTGGCCCTGCCCGACGCCCAGCTTCTCGACCACTGGGGCAACCCGTCGTTCCGGGTGAAGGGGAAAATCTTTGCCACGCTGCAAGTGAAAGAGCGAACCGCGGTGCTCAAGACCTCGGCCGAAGAACAGGAGACCTTCGTCGCCGCTGAGCCTGACGCGTTCGAGAAGATTGTCTGGGGCACCCAGACCTGGACCCGCGTCCGATTGACCAAAGTGAACAAGGTCCTGTTCCACCAGCTGCTCGTCAGCGCCTGGAAACGCGTCTCCCCGAAGCGCCTCGTCGCCGCTTTTTTTGACGGGCTGCGTCAGAAACCGGGCTGATTAGACGTGCCAACTGCCCTCCGTCTGGACCTTTTCCCTGTTCGATCGAAGTAGATCGAATCTGGCGCAGTGCGTCGCGAACCCTTCGATCGAATCGCTTTTGGGGCGGCCGAACGCGACGCGTCAAATATTCGATCGAATTCGATCGAATGGGGGAAGTCGGTCGCGGCCGAGCGCAAGAGATGCCTACGGCGCAGGGGCCGGGTGGGGTGGGCTTGGGGGCGGATTTCGGCTATCTCGGCAGGGGCGAATGGGGACTGGGCAAACCTGTACGGATTGCGGAGCGGTGTTGTCCGAAGAGGACGACGACTGCCCCAACTGCGGCGAGGCGCGGGCCACCAAGCTTCGAACCGAGCTGAAGGTCTTCGAAGGCAAGTGGGTCGTCGACGAGAAGATTGGCGAAGGCGGCATGGGCACCGTCTACCTGGCCACCGACCTCGCGCTCGACCGCAAGGTGGCGATCAAGACGCTGTCGCCGTCGGTGCTGTCGGATCCGTCGATGGTCGCGCGCTTCGAGCGCGAGGCCAAGATGATGGCCAAGCTCGACCACCCGAACCTCGTGCCCATTCACGCGGTCGGCCGTCACGAAGACGTGCCCTTCATCGTGATGAAGCTGCTCGAAGGCAGCAACCTGTCGCAGCACATGCGCAGCAGCGGGCGCCTGCAGATTTCCGAGATTCTGCAGATCATGAAGCAAATCTGCGCGGGCCTCGCCTTCGTCCACAGCCGCGGCGTCATCCACCGCGACATCAAGCCCGCCAACATCTTCGTCTCGCCCGAAGGGCACGTGACGCTGCTCGACCTCGGCGTCGCGCACGACCCCAAGTCGTCGATGACCAAGTCGGGAATGATGGTGGGCACGCCGCGCTACATGGCCCCCGAGCAGGTGATGGGCCAGAAGGTCGACCACCGGTCTGACCTCTATGCCCTGGGCGTGTTGCTGTTCGAGATGCTCGCCGGCAAGCCGCCCTTCGACGCGGAAAGCGACTTCTCGATCATGAAGGCGCACACCGACGCCGACGTGCCGGATCCGACGGTAGACACGGACCTTCCTCGCGCGATCAACGCGGTGACGCAGCGGGCGCTGGCGAAGAAGGCGGACGACAGGTTCCAGTCGGCGGGCGAGCTGATGGCCGCGCTCGAAGCCGCCGCGAAGTCCGGCTCGGGCAACGAACGCAGCGCCGAATCGAAGTCGCGGGTGCGGCAGCGCGCGACGCCGGCCCCGGTGCGGCCCAGCACGCCGCCGCGCGACGCCACCACGGTTCAGCCGGCCGCCGACGAGGAAGTCGCTCTCGTGGTGCCAAAGTCGAAGGGGCCCATCATCGGCGCCGCGATCGGCGCGGTGCTTCTCGTCGGCGCAGGGCTCGCTTTCGCCTTCAGCGGCGAGAAGGCGCCGCCCCCCGCGCACGTGAACTCGTACGAGGAAATCGAGCTGCCCGAGAATCGCGCCCCCGCCGCGGAGGTCGCACCGCCGCCAGTCACCGACCCCGAGCCAAAGCCCACGAAGGTCGCCGAGACAGCGCCGGTCGCTGAGACGAAGCCAGTGGCCGAGACGAAGCCCACCAAGGTCGCCGAGCCGAAGCCCGAGCGCACCAGGACGAAGGTCTCGCAGGGGGCGACGGGCCCAGCGGAAGTGCTGGTGACGGTGACGGTCGACGGCGCGCCCAGCTGGGCGTGGCTGGACGTCAACGGAATGCGGCAGGGAGCCACCCCGAAGAAGGTGAAGCTCGACCCCGCGAAGCACAAGCTTCACCTCGAACGGCCGGGCTTCAAGCCGATCGATCTCGAGGTCACGTTGGCGCCGGGCGAAGTGAAGAAGTTGCCGCTGAAGCTCGAGCCGCAGTGAGGACGATGATGCGCGCAGCCTTTCTAATCGTGGCGCTGTTCTCCTTCGCGGTGACCGCTGCCCCGAAGTCCGACCCGGTCGCCGCGGCGAACAGCGCGATGGCCGAAGCCGACTTCGACAAGGCGCTGGCGGTGCTGGACGCCGCGCTGAAGAAGGCGGGCAACAAGGCGCCGTTGGTCGCGAAGCTGCATCTGATGCGCGGCGAGACATTGGTCGCGCTGCAGCGGGTGGATGACGCGACTGTCGCGTTCTCGGCCGCGCTCGCGGCGGATCCGACGGTCAGCCTGGATCCCGCGACGGCGAGTCCGGACGCGGTGACGGCGATGAACAGCGCCCGCGGGCAGATCATGAGCGAGCTCTCGATCACGGTCAGCAACGGGACGGCGAACATCAAGCTGGACGATGTGGAGCTGGGCCCCGCTCCGCTGAAGACGCGCGCCGGCGCGGGCAAGCACAAGGTCGAGGCGATCACCCCCAGCGGCCAGACGGTGAGCCGCGAGATCGACATCATCCCGGCCGTCCCCTTCTCGGTGATGCTCGAGACGCCGGCCGCTGCCAGCCCGGTCGCCTCCACGCCCGCGATCGAAGTCCGCAAGCCCGTCGCGCGCACCCGCAGCAGCGGGGGCTCGAAGCTCGGCCTCATTCCCCTCGCGGCTGGCGTCGCCATCGCTGGCGGCGGCGCGGCCTGCCTCTTCCTCGCCAAAGGCAATCACGACCAGCTCGTCGACCCGAAGGGTCCCGCGCTGAACCCCACCACCGAACAACAGCTGGTGAACGATGGCGGCTCGTTTCAGACGATCGGCTTCGCGTTGATTGGCGTCGGCGCCGCGGCCGCAGTCGCCGGCAGCGCGATGCTCGTCTTCATGTCTGGCTCGAACAGCGTCTCGCTGTACGCCGTGCCGTCAGAGCAGGGCGGCCTCGTCGGCGTGTCGGGAACTTTCTAGGGCGCGACGGCGCAGCAACCGGCATCGGCAAACTGAGCCGGCCCATCGCTCGACTGCTCTCGGGCTGAACGGACGTCGTCGTCCTGTCCTGAAAGAGGAAGCGGCGAGCGCGGCGGTGCCTTGATCCCACAGCTGGCGAGCAGCACCAGCAGGCCCAACAATCTCAGAACTTGATCCCGACGGTGCCGCGCAGCGCCTGGGCCGAGTCGAGGTTCTGCGCCGCGTTCGGGCGTTGGTCTCCGAAGCCACCCAGCGGGAACAAGATGCCCCACCGAAGCTCACCAAAGAACCCGTCTTCCGTCTCGTAGCGGGCGCCCAGGTTGATTTCGAAGCCCAGGTTCGCGTCGCCGACGACCGTGCCGTCTGCACGGCGCAGAGCCGACGGCGTCGACTCCGCGTAGATGGCGCGCGAGTAGATGACCGAGCCGAAAGCGTTGAACCCATCGGCGATGCGGTAGCTGACCGTCGGCTTCACGTAGAACGCGTCCGTCACGCCGCCCAGAATCTCGCGGAAGAGGATCATGTCGACGCGGTAGTCGCGGTTGAACCGGAAGTTCCGCACCGTGGTGTCGGTGCACGTGCCGTTGCTGTAGCAGGCGTACTGCTGGCCATCGAGGTCACCGTTGACTGGCGTGTTGTCGAGGCCCACCGCCTTGCGGCGCGGGTAGTTGCCGAAGCCGGGCGCCTTGTCACCCGACGCGAAGCCGAGCTCGAGCTGAATCTTCAGCGCCGAGTCGAGCAGCCGCACTTCGCCCTGCAGCACCCCGCCAAACTGCAGCAGGCCGATGCCCTTGCGCAGGTTCACGTCGGTCTCCGACGGAGCGATGTTCGCGATGTTGCCGATGACGGCGCCGACCTCGAGTTCGATGCGCACCAGGTCGCGTTCGAACTTCAGCCAGATGTCCGGCATCACCATCTGTGCCTGGCGCAGCACGTAGCCCGCGTTGCCGCCCTTGCTGTTGTTGCCGATGGGCGAGTTCACCGACTCGTTGGTGAACGGAGCGCCGTAGTAGTCGGCCGAGTCGTTGCGCTGCCAGCGGTATGTCACGTGGGCGCCGTAGTTAAAGAGCGTCTGCCCCGCCTCGAGCCGCGCCTTGGCCTGGCTCTCGGTGTCGCGGCGCGCGATCGCCAGCACGATGCTGTGCGCGTCGTCCGAGTTGCTCAGGTCGAACGGCTGACCGCCGTTGGGATCGCGGTACGACGTCGGCCCCTCGGCGTTGAAGTCGAACATCGGCGTCACGTAGAAGCCGGCCAGCGGCTCGGCGACGAACATCACGCGGTCGACCGTGTCGCCCCAATCACAGTCGAGGCAGGTGCCGTCGTTGTGAAGCATGCCCAGGCCCCACTGCGAGCCCATGCGACCGAAGCGCAAGAGGCCCACAGGGGTCGAGATCTCGCCCCAGACCCGCTTCACGGCGATCGAGTCGGTGAGCGCGTTGATGCCCGAGCGCGGAGGAAGCTGCGACTCAGAGAGGAAGGCGAAGTTGTCGCGCGAGTAGACGTGGTTCGGGTCGCGCGAGAAGGCGTAGTCGGGCGTGGCGCCGAGGATGACGTTGTCGAGCGCGTCGACCTGCATCCGGATGCGGACCTCTTCCGAGATGTTGAAGGTCGGCTCGAAGCGGAACCGCATGTTCGCGCCGGCGATGGTGCGTTCTTTCACCGCGTTCGGCTTCGTCGACGGAGGAATCGGAAAGGTCGTGTAGCCCGAGGGGTCGGGGTTGCGGCCGAGGTCGAACTTGTTGAACAGCTCGGGGCGCACCCGGAAGTACCCGTCGGGCACGAAGACCTCGAGCTTGCGCTTCTCTTCGACGAAGTCTTCGCTCCAGCCTTGGGCGACCGACTGGGTGGCGAGCTGGGCGCGGACCTCTTCGCGCATCTCTTTGAGCTCTTTGCGGGTGGCCTCGAGCTCGCGGCGCAAACCCTCGACGTCACTGGAGGCCGTCGGGGCCGGCGTCACCGTCGCCGCGGCCATTCCCCCATCTTCAGACTGGGCGAAAGACGCGCGCGCGCTCAGCAGGAAAAGCGCTGCGATCAGGAGTCGATTCGAGGGGGCCATGAGGCGGCGGGTTCTGCCACCGGGTCGCAGCGGCGTCCAAGGGAAAAGCACGCCGCACCTACGGTTGGCCACAGGGTCGATTTCAGGACTTCGAAGGGCCCTGCCGCAGCTCGGTGAGCACCCCGTGGGTGCCCTTCGGGTGGATGAACGCAATCTTCGCTCCGCCGGCGCCCAACTTGGGCGTGTCGTCGATCAGCGGCGCGCCCTGCTTCTTCAGCTCGGCCAGCGACGCCTCGATGTCAGCGACCTCGATGCAGATGTGGTGAAGGCCTTCGCCGCGCTTCTCGAGGAACTTCGCCACCGAGGTGCCGGGCTCGGTGGGGCAGATCAGCTCGATCCGCCCCAGGCCGTGCCCGAAGATCGCCGTCCGCACCTTCTGTTCCTTCACCTCTTCGATCTCCGCCAGCTCGAGGCCGAACGCCTGCTGGTAAAAGGCGATCGCCTTGTCGAGGTCCTTCACTGCGATCGCCACATGGTCGAGGCCCTTCGCTTTCACCTGGCTCATTTCTTCTTCCCCTTCGTTGCGGGCTCTGGGCGGACAAGCCGGACTCTCGTCTTTCGACTCTTTTCGAGAGGTACGGAGCTCGCGGCCGCTGGCCGTTTCTTCGCGGACTTCTTCAGCTTCGCCAGCGCCTTGGCTTCGATTTTCTTGATGCGGGGGCGGGCCAGCGCGAAATCCTTCTCGATCTGCCTGAGCACCTTCGCGTACTTCTTGTCTTCGGTGCCGCCCGGATTTGGTTGGCACTCGGGGCAGAAGAAGGACGACCGGCCGCCGTGCTCAGTGCGAACGATGACGGCGTTGCAGTTGCCGCACTCTTCGCCTTCGCGGCCGTAGACCAGAAACGGGTTCTCGCTGCCGGGCTCTTCGACGTACTGAATCTCGTCGTCGCCTTCCTGCTCGTCGAGGCCGAACTGAATCGCGGCGTGAATCGCAGCGGTGAGGCGCGACCACTCGTCGTCGGTGAGCGTCATCGGCGCGCAGCTCGGGTGAAGCTTCGCGCGGTACATCGCCTCGGTCGCGTGGATGTTGCCCAGGCCCGTGATGCGGCCCTGGTCCATCAGCGCGACCTTCAGCTCCTGCTTGCTCTTGCCGACGGCGCCCTTCAGCGCTGCCGCGTCGAGGCCCTCGGTCAGCGGGTCGATGCCGAGCTCTTCGATCGTCTTCAGCTTCCAGAGCTCGGCCGAAGGCACCGGCTCGATGCGCCCGAACATGCGCGGGTCGCGGAAGTGAATGACGTCGCCGGTGTCGAGCTCGAAGCGGGCGCGGCTGTACAGCACCTCCTCGCCCTTCGGCCGCTTGACGAACTTCCCGGTCATCCCCAGGTGCGCGAGGACCCCCTGGGTGCCGAACGACAGCAGCAGGTACTTTCCCTTCCGTTCTGCCTTCGTCATCGGGCCTGAAATCGCCTCGAAGGCTTTGGGCTTCGCGCCGCGGAAGATGCGGGTCTTGGTGCTTTCGGCGCGACGCACCTCGTGGCCTTTGAACCAACGCACGAGGGTGCGGCGAGCAATCTCGACTTCCGGGAGCTCAGGCATGTGCGCCCAGCTACCACTTCTTCGCGGCCGTGGGACAGGGACGGCAAAGCGGTCGCAAAACGCCTCTCCGTTCGCGGCTTTCCCCGGGCTTGAAAAGGGTGGCCGAGGCTGGCGAACCGCTTGCACAAGCCACTGGCATGTCTCGAATCCACACCAGCGCAGCGAAGGGCAGGAAGGTGCAGGTCAGCCACAAGCCCACGCTGACTCTGTTGCCGAAGCCGGCGCCGACTCCGCGCTGCCTGGTGATTCAGGGCATCGGCCACCCCGACTGCCCCGAGTTCCACGTCGCGGTCGAAGCGATGGAAGGCGTCGTCCACACGCTGCGGCTGGCGATGGAAAGGGTCGGCCGCATCGGCGAAGACCTCGGCTTCGTCGAGACGTCCTGCGACCTGAGCACCGACGACGACGCGTGGAACTGGCGGGTGCAGGTGCTCGTGCCGAGCTCGATCACCCACAGCACGCTCGAGCTGGCCAAGCACCTGTCGAAGCAGCGCAACGCGTTCACCGAGCCCATCTGCCTCGCGCCGGTGTCGGGCTTCGCCGTTCACTGAACGACTTCGAACTTTCCGTCTTGATCCAGCGCCGCCGGCGTCACCACCTCGGTGGACAGCGGCACGGCCAGCTTCGCAGCCAGCGCGAGCGACGCCTTCGAGAGGTCCAGCGCGTCGAGCCGATCGAAATGGCCGACCCGCACCCCAGTGCCCGACTCGATCGCCTTGACGACCAACTCACTGCAGTACAGCGCATCGTCGCCCCACCCGAACCGCAAGTCGTACGGCTTTCCCACCAGCGCCTTCGCGTACGCCAGCGCCGCCGCGGCGCCCTTTGGATCCATTTCTTTGAGCCGCAGCACCTTCACCACCCCGCCCTCGCCGCGCGCCTTCCATTTCGCGAAGGGCGTGCGGGACACGGGCGCAATCGCCTCGAGCACGAAGACGCCGTCGTCTGCCACCTCGATGATTCCGGTGTGGCTCCACCGGCTGTGGGTGGCCTCGCGAATCGGCAGCGACATCGCCGAGCGTGAGGTCTGAAGCACCACATCGCCTGAACGGAAAGCGGGCATGCGTGGCGCGGCAGAGACGAAACCGAGGGCGACGAGACTCAAAACGGGGAACGAGAGGGGCATGGAACACGTCAGAGCAAGACCTGTTCTAGGCTGTGAACCGTGAGCCGAATTCTCGTGTGCGCCAGTGTCTTGTGGGCCTCGTTCGCCATTGGCCAGAACCGGCCGATCGCGCCCGTCGACTGCGACGACAACTACGCCGAGTGCAAAGAGGACTGTGCGATTCGCTTCGGCGGCAACACCAAGATGTCGATGCGGGCAAAGCTCAACCCCTGCATCAACAAGTGCAGCAGCGTCGAGCGCGACTGCCGCGAGACCTTCTTCGAGACAAAGCGGAACAACCTCGACGAAGGCTCCATTTCCGGAGCGCCCTCTTCGCGCGACGTCGACTCCGACGGGCTGCCGACGAAGACCGCGCAGAAGAAGCCCGAGCCGAAGAAGGTCGACCGGCATGACGAAGAGCTGCGCGACTCGGCGACGCCCACCCCTGAGCCCTCGGTGTCGAAGAAGAAAGAACCCGAGCCCGAACCGCTGCGTCAGGGAGAGACGCCGAAGTCGACCCGCTCGTCTGTGAAGACGGAAGCGGACAAGGCCCCTCCTCCTCCCGTTCCCGTGAAAAAAGAAGAGCCCGTTGCCGAGCCGGCGGCCCCTCCTCCGCCGAAGAAAGAAGAGAAGAAGCGCGAGGAGCCGCCGAAGAAGGACGAGAAGAAGAAGCGCGCGCTCGACGAGTGGGATCCCGACGCACTCTAGTAAGAGGCGCTCTCCATGCGCTGTTCCCTCGTCGCCCTTCTCGTCGTCTGCAGTTGCAGCCCGCCTTCGGGCGTCGACGCGGGCATGCGAGTCGACGCAGGCTTCGAGGATGCGGGGTTCGACGCGGGCCCCACCTGCAGCGCCGAGCGGTGCGACGGCATCGACAACGACTGCGACGGCACCATCGACCTCTACCCCGACGGCGGCCCGTTGCTTGCGCTGTGCCCGCTGCAGCTCGGCACCTGCCAGGGCGCGCGCGGGAAGTGCGTCGCCGGCGCCTTCCCCGCCTGCCACGCCGAGTACGGCGGCAAGTACGAAGAGTTCGAGTCGCTGTGCGACGGCGTCGACAACGACTGCAGCGGCGTCGCCGACGTCTCGCAGTGGCGGCCCATCGGGGACGACGCCCCTTACGCAGTGAGCCTCGCCGGCGCCTGGTACGTCGCCACCGGCGGCAACGCGCGCATCTTCGACGAGCAGCTGCGGCCGACGAGTGAGGTGTTCCCGATTTCCAGAAATTCAGCGGCGACTGCCTCGACCGCTGTCGTGTTCGGCAACTACCTGAACCAGCTCTTCGTGCCGCTGAACGCGAGCGCGTACGTCCGTCGGCTGAACCTCGACGGCACCTACGCGACGGGGCCCGATGGTGGGCTTCTGGATTTCGAGGTTCCAGCGCCGCTGCAGCCCTTCGGCTCGCTGCGCGCGAGCAACGATCGCAGCGTGATGCTGGCCATCACTCCCAGCCGCGCACAGGTGATTCAGTTCAACGGCACCGTGTCGGTCGATCGCCCGCTCGACGCGGGCGCGATCCTCTTTGGCAATGAGGCGGCGACGGGCACCTCCCAGTTCATCATTCCTTCCGCGCGAGGCCCCGCGGTGCTGCAGCTGTCGCGCTACGACGACGCGCTCAACCTCGACGCGGAAGAGCTGCTGTTCACGCCTGGCGATGCGTCCCGCTGCTCAGTCTCTGCCGACAACACGCAGGCCGATGCGGGTTCGATCGCCGTCTGCCCCGCCGCCCAATCGCTGTTCGCGGCGCAGAACCTCTTTCCCTCGCAAGGCTTCATGCCGTTCTGGGAAGCCGATGCCGGCACCGTCAGCTACGCGCGTGCCGTGCCCTCGTTCGCACGCGCGACTGTGTTTTGGATCCACGCGCACGGAACCAAAGACTCGACAGTGTGGATGGGCCAGGTGCAGGGCGCGCCGCCGGCCGCGTTGCTCGAGCTGCCCTCGCGTCCGTCACGCCTCGACATCGCGCCGTCCGTTCGCGGCGGCTATCTGCTGAGCGCGGTGTTCGACGGTGGCCAGGGCTTGCACGCCTATGGCGCGTACGTTTGCCCGCCTTGAGGCGAAGTGCCCCAGTGCGCGAGGCGTCGCTCCGGGGCAGCGACGGGGCACGGTGAATGCAGTTCTTCTCTTCAAAATCACCTCGAGGAGAGCGCCCATGAAGACCCTGCTTGCCGCCGCCCTGCTGCTGCCCACCGTCGTCCTCGCGAACGACCTGGCGTCGAAGACCCCCAGCGAAATCATTCACGAGCTCCACGACGTCAGCCAGCGCCACATCGAAAAGGCGTCCCTCGCGCAGGGCTCGGCCAGCACCGAAAGCGTGAGGCAGTTCGCGCGGCAGCAGACGAAGGACTTCCAGTCGCTGGATCAGTCGGTGATGGCGCTCGCGAAAGAGCGCAGCGTGATGCTGACCACGGCCGGCGACGCGCCGAAGCCCGTCGACGCCATGGTGAAGGGCAAGCCCGGCTCGAACGTGCAGGGCTCGCCGACGATGCAGATGGGCACCGCGGGTGACACGCGCACCGCGACGAACGCCGTCGAGCTGAAGGCCGACCCCGCGGCGGATCCGGCCGCGAGCCCGGCCGAGCGGGTCGCCGGACAGCAGGACATGGAGAACCTCAGGGCTCGCCTGACGTCGCTCACCGGCGCCGCCTGGGACCTCGAGTACCTGGCGATGACGATCGAAGGCGCGAAGAACAAGATCTCAATGCTCGAAGCGGCGCGCGACAAGGGTGACCGCGGCCTGACCCGCGTGGTCGACTCGGCGCTGAAGCTCTTCAAGTCGCAGCTGAAGACCGCCGAGAAGCTGCAGCGCGACCTGCGTCGTTCTTAGTAACGGTTGAGCATCGGGACGATCGCGAGGGCCAGCCCGCCCACCGCCAGGAGCCCCCCGAGGACGAAGCTCAAGATTCCCGACTTGTTGAAGTGGGCGACGATCTCTTCCTCTGTCTTGTCCGACACGATGAAGAGGTCGTTTCCTTTGCTGAGCTGGTAGCCGCCCTGCGGGTGGCTGGTGGCGGTGCCGAGCGCGTAGATGAGATCGCCCTCGTGAAGCACCGTCTCGGTGTACTTCATGCCCTTGTTGAAGATGAACCCCTGCGACGAACGGCCGTAGCTCGCCAGCGCGGCTTCCACTTCCGGCGACGCGTCGTTGAACGTGCCTGACTTTGCGTGCGTGTCGGGCTTCAGCAGCAGCTCGGCCTCGAGCAGGTTGAGTCGCACGTCGCCGCTGCCATCGGTGAGTACGCAGCCGGCGTCCTTGGTGTCGTTGATGACGGTGCGCCACGAGCCCGACTTGCCGTGCTGCCTCCACTCTTCGACGTGGAAGTGAAAGAGCACGCACCTCGCTTTCGTCATCGGGCTGACGACGTGCGGCCCAGCGCAGCGCACGGTGCCTTTGACCTCGACGAGCCCGGGCACGATGCGGCTGACCTGCGAGGTCTTCGTGTCGGTGATCGCCTTCGTCTTGTTCTTCGCGACGGTTCCCCGCCAGATCAACAACGCTCCGACCCCGACCAGCACAGCCGCAAAAATCAAAATCATGGCGCTCACCCCTTGAGGCGCAACGATATGTTCGCCAGCCATGCCGATGAAACAGAGAATCGCTGTCCTCGGGGGAGGCGCGTCATCGCTCTCATCCGTCTTTCAGATCACCAGCGTCCCCGGGTGGCAAGACAAGTACGACATCACCATCTACCAACTGGGCTGGCGCCTGGGCGGCAAGGGAGCGACCGGCCGCGACCCGACGCAAGGCAACCGCATCGAGGAACACGGCCTTCACCTCTGGTTCGGGTTCTACGACACGTCTTTCCGGATGATGCGCGCCGTCTACGACGAGCTCGGTCGCGGGCCCGAGGTGCCGATCTCCACCTTCGAGCAGGCGTTCTTGCCGCACAACTTCTTCACGATGCAGCAGCAGTTCAACGGCAAGTGGGAATCGTGGAACCTGCCGCTGCCGAAGAACCCTTCGGTTCCCGGCGAAGGCACCGACGTCCCGCCGCCATGGGACTACGTCGTCGAAGTGCTGCAGCTGTTGTGGGAACTGTGGGAATCGTACGTCGGCGATCTCGACGACAACATCTTCGAGAAGGCGATGCGGTTGCCCTTCACGCTCGCCCGCACCGCGGCGCTCAAGTCGATCGCCGTCGCCTTCGACAACGCGATTTCCGTGATGCGGAAGGTCGCCGACCACCGCAAGCACCCGGAACAGAGCCGCGCGTGGCTGGCACCCATCGTTGTTCCGTTGATTCGCCTCGCGCTGAAGCTGATTCGCGTCTTCCTCGGCAACAAGGTGAAGACCGACTTGAAGGCCTACCGCACGTGGATCACGATCGACGCGATCGCCACGCTGCTCATCGGCGTGCTGGCCGACGACATCATCGACCGCGGCCCGGACTCCATCAACGACCAGAACTTCGTCGACTGGGTGAAGAAGCACGGCGCGTCGCAGGAGCTGCTCGAGTCGTGCCTCATCCAGTCGGCCTACGACTCTTCCTTTGCGCTCTTTCACTGGACCAACAACGCCGACATGGAAGCGGGCACCGTGCTGCGCGGCGCCGTGCGGATGTTCCTCATGTACAAAGGCTCGGTGACCTGGCGGTTCGCGGCGGGCACGGGCGACACGGTGTTCGCTCCGCTGTACGAGCTGCTCGTGCGCCGCGGCGTGAAGTTCGAGTTCTTCCACGAGGTCACCGACCTGGTGTGCCCGCCCGTCGGGCCCAACGAGGTCACCGAGATTCACTTCAACCGGCAAGCGACGCTGAAGGCGGGCGACTACGCGCCGCTGGTCGACGTGAAGGGGCTGCCCTGCTGGCCGCACCTGCCGCAGTACGACCAGCTGGTCGAAGGCCCGCAGCTCATCGCCGACAAAATCGATCTCGAGTCGTACTTCTCGCCGTGGACGGGGACCCCGCGCGTGCTGAAGAAGGGCGTCGACTACGACCTGGTCATCTGCGGCCTGTCGCTCGACCCGCTGCACTACGTCGCGAAGAAGCTCACCGCGCGGAGCGGCATGTGGCAGCGGATGTTGTCGAAGCTGCAGACGAACCGCACCCAGGCGTTTCAGCTGTGGCTCAACCAGGACCTCGCGTCGCTGGGCTGGCGTTATGGCGAGTCGCTGCTGTCGACCTTCGGCGAGCCGCTGGACACCTGGGCCGACCTGTCAATCACCCTGCCCTACGAGAACTGGCCCGCCGGCCACGAGCCGAAGACCGTCGGCTACTTCTGCGGCTCGATGACCGAGAGCGACTGGAACTACCCGCCCCGCACCGACTACGGCTACCCCGCCCGGCAGGAAGCCCTTGCGCGCGCCGAGGCGCTGAGCTTCGTGAACGAGAAGCTGCAGTATCTGTGGCCCGCGGCCTTCACGCTCGACCCGGTGACGGGCCGGAAGATTTTCAAGTGGGAGCTGCTCGTCGACCCGACCGGCGCCGTCGGCCCCGCGCGCTTCGAGAGCCAGTGGTGGCGCGCGAACTATGAGCCGTCGGAAAGGTACGTGCTCTCGGTGACAGACAGCAGCCGCTTCCGCCTCGACCCGGACAACACGGGCTACGTCGACTTCTACCTGGTCGGCGACTACACGCAGTGCGGCCTCAACGCGGGCTGCATGGAAGGCGCGATCATCTCGGGAGCAATGGCCGCGCGGGCAATCTGCGGCTTCCCGAAGCGCATCTTCGGCGACGGGCATGGGCTGTTCGACTGATAGGTTTGAACCCAATGCTCGAGATGATCGCGGCGGTGATGGTGGCTGCCGCTCCGGCGAAGGTGGCGGTGCCAGGATTCACGGCGGTGGGCATGGATCAGGGCCTTGCCGAAGCGTGGGCCGATCGCTTCGTGACGCTCTTCGGTGAAGACGCGCGTCTGAAGGTGGTTTCGAGCAAAGACATCGCGCAGGTGCTCGGCATCGAGAGGCAGAAAGAGCTGCTGGGCTGCAGCGACGGTCAGAACAGCTGCCTCGCCGAGCTCGCCGGCGCGCTGGGCGTCGACGCCATTCTCTCGGCCACCTTTGCGCAGTCGGGCTCGACCATCTCGGCGACCCTGCGCGTCATCAGGGCCACCGACGGCTCGCAGATTGCCGCCGCGACCACCCGCGCCAAAGACGTCGACGCGCTGCAAGACTGGCTCGATGCGCAAGCCGTGGAGCTCGGCCGCACCGTGCGCATCGCTTTCAAGCTCGAGACGGCTCCCGCGGCCCAGAAGTCTTCCAGCGCAATCCGTTGGGTGCCGGGCATCGCGGGGGCAGCGCTGCTCGTCGGCGGCGGCATCTCGTTCGGTGTGTCGAAGTCCTTCGCCACGCGGCTTCGCAGCGAGCCGCTCGACGGTTCGCAGATCGCCGCAGTGGCTTCTACGGGTCAGACGCTCGAGGTCACCGGCGCTGTGCTGATGATCGCAGGCGGAGCAGCGATTGCGGCCAGCATCCTCTGGATCGCTGCGCCTGCGCCGGGCGAGGTGTCGGTGGCCCTCGTCCCGCTGCCTGCAGGTGGTGCCGCTGTCGTCGGAGGTTCGTTCTGAAACGAGCGATCTTCTTGCTCTGCTGCCTCGGCGTCTTCTCCTGCGAGAACTGGGACGAGCTGCGGAAGAACGCCATCTGTAGTGACTGCTCGATCGCCGCGGGCGGCGGCAGCGGGTCGGGCGGAGGTGGCGGTTCCGGCGGTGGCGTGGGTGGCGGTTCCGGCGGTGGCGTGGGTGGCGGTTCCGGCGGCGGCGTCGGTGGCGGTTCCGGCGGTGGCGTGGGTGGCGGTTCCGGCGGCGGCATGGGCCCCGGCGATGCGGGGTGCCTCAGTTCCACTGGAACGACGGGCTCCGAGAACTACCGGCGGGTGATGCTCGGCAACGCGACCGACGTGGCGGTGGCGAGCACCGGCTGCGCGGGCGTGCTGGTCCGCAACGAGGCCGGCGTCAGCACGTTCTTCCGCACGTTCCCGCTCGAGAATCCCGACGCGGGCCAAGAAGCCCGGCTCAGCGGACTCAGTGGCGTCTTCGCCCTTGCCGCCCGCGACGGCCTCGTCGCCGTGACGCACGGCAACTTATTGCAGCTGTACCGGGCAGACGGCGCGCCCCTCACGTCTGATGTCGCGCTCCCCTTCTCGAATGGCGTGCCGGCGCTGATTCCTTCCGCGGGCGGCATGCAGGTGATGCTGCACGGCTCGAGTCTGGAGAGCTACCAGTGGTCGCTTCGCAACACGATCGATGCCGGGTTGATCGACGGGGGGGGCAGCGATTGCCGGAAGGCGACGGCGCAGCGCACCGCCGTGCTCGAGAGTGGAGAGCACCTGCTGGCGATGACCCGTGACGCCAACCCCGGGCGCGCCTGCACCGTGATCAACAAGACCAGCAGCACTTCCGCCAGCACGGTGCTTCGCACGCTCTTCGCGAATGACGCAGGCATCTCGATTCAGTCGAAAGACTCCAGCGCTCCAACCACCTCGCTCGTCGGCGCGTACGGCCTCTACGGGGCCTTCGCCTACACCGGCACGTCGACTACCGAGGTGCTGCTGCAGCGCTTCGACGGAGCCCCGCTGGCAGCCACCCCCGTGCTGATCAACGCGACGGGCGAGCTCGCCGAGGTCGTGGTCGGCCCAGGCCCCGTCGTCTACCTCGTCGGAACCACCCGGGCGGTCAACGCAACCGTTCGAGGCATCGCGGTCATCAACGACGGCGGCTTCGCAGACCCCTTCGTCGCAAAGATCGGCAACGACGGTGGCGTCCTGTGGCTGCGAACTTTCGGCACCGCGGTCAACGAGACCGCGACCCACGCGACGCTCACCGAGAACAACCAACTCCTCGTCGTGGGCACGTGTGAAGACGACGCCGGCACCAGCCCCACCTCACTGTGCCAGGGCGGCGCCTCGTACTGGCTCGTGTCACTCGTTCCTTAACAATGTTTTGCGGCACGGCCTGACCCCCTTCGCTAAACAGCCGCCCATGTCCAAAACAGCGCTGGTGACTGGAGCCTCGGGTGGCATTGGTCTGGAATTCGCTGAACGTCTGGTGAAGAACGGCTACCAGGTGACGCTGGTCGCGCGCGGCGAGGGGAAGCTGAAAGAGCACGTCGCGCGCCTCGGCGCTGGCCACCGCTACCTTGCGGCCGACCTCTCGAAGCCGGAAGACACGAAGCGCGTCGCCGATGATTTGCGCGCCACGAAGTACGACGTCCTCGTCAACAACGCCGGCGTCGGCGTGTACGGCTTGTTCGACCAGTCGTCGCTCGAGTCGATTCGCTCGATGATGCGGCTCAACATCGACAGCCTGGTCGACCTCTCGCACGCATACCTGTCGACCGCGAAGTCCGGCGACAGCCTCATCAACGTCGCCTCGACCCTGGCCCTGCTCGCCTTCCCCGGCGCCAGCGTCTACGCCGCGAGCAAGGCCTTCGTGACGGCCTTCTCGGAAGGGCTCTGGTTCGAGAACAAGGGCCGCAACGTCTACGTCGGCGCGCTGTTGCCCGGCGTCACCCGCACCAACTTCCATGAAGCCGCAGGCGGGGCAGCCGGCGGAAGGCCGCCCGATGCGATCAGCCAGAACGCCGATGCCGTCATCGACGTCGGCATGCAGATGCTCGCCGACCGTTCGAAGCCCACCGTGCTCACCAGCTTCACCAACAAGGCGATGGTCTTCTTCAGCACGCGCCTCATGCCCCGCAAGACGATGGTGTCGATGATGGGAGGCAGCTCGCCCGCGAAGCCGCACCCGCAGCTGAAGAGCTAGCGCGGCAGCGCGACGATGCGGGCCAGCGCGTCGGCGTAGAGTGCAGGCAGGCCCTTCACCGCGTCGGCGTCGAACCCGAGGTCGTGCACGCGGCCGTTGCGAAGGCTGTACACCCACCCGTGCACGGTCACTTCCTGCTTCCGCGCCCACGCGTCCTGCAGCACGGTGCTCTGGGTCACGTTCACGGCCTGCTCGAGCACATTCAGCTCGCAGAGACGATCGTGGCGCGCTTCGTCAGACGTCGCCGAGATGAGCCTCGACGAATGCTTGTCGGCCACATCAGACACGTGCCGCAGCCAGTTGTCGGCGAGCCCGAGCCGCTGCCCCGTCAGCGCGGCGTGAACGCCGCCGCAGCCGTAGTGGCCCACGACGAGAATGTGCTGCACCTTGAGCACGTCGACCGCGAACTGAATCACCGACAGGCAGTTCAGGTCGGTCGGCACGACGACGTTCGCAAGGTTTCTGTGAACGAAGACCTCGCCGGGCGCCATGTCGATGATCTGATTCGCCGGCACCCGCGAGTCCGAACACCCAATCCACAAATATTTCGGCGCCTGCTGCCGCGAGAGGCGGCTGAAGAACTCGGGGTCCTCATGGTGCACGCGTTCGGACCATTCGCGGTTCTTTTTCAGCAGGTGCTCGAGGTTCACGAATCAGGCCTTACGTATTTTCTTCAACGTTTCCAACTCTTCGATCGCGGCCTGCACCGCCGACCCGTTCTCGAGCATCAGCGGCAGCACGTAGGCGGTGCCTTCCTGGAACTTCAGCTCGTACCGCACGGGCACCTCGCCGCGGCGGACGCGCTGCATGCCCTTGAAGTGGGCCCACGGGAAGAAGCGGCCGCTGCGAAGGGTGACGCCAGCCTCGTCGAGCCGGGTCGCCCAGCGGCGCGCGAAGACCGGGAAGTAGGCCACACTGGCGAACGCGGCCAGCGACAGGAGCAGGTAGATCTGCCCGGGGCCGGTCGCTCCAGCAGCGAAAGAACGCATCGACATCAACACCAACGTGCCCGCGACGGGCACCAGCATCATCGCCAGCAGCGCGAACCGTTTTCGCCAGCTGGGGTGCAACTTCACGTCGACCGCTTTCACTTCGAACCTCCGACGAGCCAACCCTTTTCCAGCGCCTTCAATACCGCGCGCGTCCGGTCGCGCACTCCCAACTTCGACATGATGCTCGACGCCTGGTTCTTCACCGTCCCCTCGGCCGTGCCCAGCGCGTCGGCGATCTCGCGGTTGCTGTAGCCGCCCGCCATCAGCCGCAGCACCTCGAGCTCGCGCGCGCTCAGGGTGTCGGGCAGCTCGGCCGCTTCGAAGGCGTTGCCCGCCGCCTTGACGTACTTCTTCGCGCGCTCGGTGATGCCGGGAAGAATCAGGGTGCCGCCCTTCGCCACCGTTTCGATCGCCTTCAGCAGCTCGTCGGCGCTGACGTCTTTGAGCAGAAAGCCCGCGATTCCCGCGCGCACGCCGTCGAGCAGCACCTGCTCGTCGTCAAAGGTGGTGAGGAGGATGACGGGCGTCTCGTCCTTCTTCGCGCGCAGGGCCTGCACCACCTCGATGCCCGTCTTGCGCGGCATTCGCACGTCCAACAGCGCGATGTCGGGCTTCAGCGCCAGCACCTGCGTCAGCGCGTCTTCGCCGTCTTCTGCCTCGGCGACCACCTGCACCTTCTTCGTCAGCTCGAGCAGGCCGCGAATGCCCTGGCGAATGAGCATCTGGTCGTCGGCCAGCAGCACGCGAATCACGCCGGCATCCTCGCCGCGGGCACCTTCAGCTGCACCTCGAAACCGTCAGCGCTGCTGAAGCGCGCGGTGCCACCCAACCCCTCGACCCTTTCGCGAATGCCGGTGAGCCCATTGCCTTGCTCGAGCCTCTTCGTGCCGCGGCCGTCATCGCGCACGCGGATCTCCACGCCACCTTCGACGTTTCGCGCGGTGACCCAGACGTTGCCCGCCTCGGCGTGCTTCACGCAGTTGGTGATGGCTTCCTGCACACAGCGAAACACCGCGTGCGCGCGCTCTGCGTCCGGCAGGTTCAGCGCCTCGTCGAGCCCCAGGTGAATCAGCGGCTTCGGAATGCGCGAAGCCAGCGCCGTCAGCGCTGCCTGAAAGTCGAGGGCCTGCGGGGCGTGCATCTGCGACACCACGTTTCTCACCTCGGCCAGCGCGTCCTTCGAGATCTGCCGCGCGCGCGTCACCGCCTCCGGCCCGCCGCCCTTCTCTGCGAGCTGCAGCTGAATGCCGAGCGCGACCAGGTGATGGCCCAGCGAATCGTGCAGCTCGCGCGAGATGCGAAGGCGTTCGACCTGCCGGCTGTTCTCGACCAGCAGCGCGCGGGTCGACACGAGCTCGGCGTATGCGTCGGCCAGCGACAACCGCGCCGTCCGTTCTCGCTGCTGAATGCGGTAGCCGAACAGCGCGAAGACGCAGAAGGCAGAGTGGGCTCCGAGGATTTCGAAGATGAAGCGCGGCGCCTGAAACGGCCAGACGATGACGAGCAGCAGGGGCAGCTGGGCAAGCGCGAGCATCAGCGAGTGCCGCAGGGTGAAGACCACCGGGAACTGGGCGACGACCACCGCCAGCAGCAGCCCTTCGAGCCCCTGGAAGCCCAGCGACGGCATCGCCGCCACTGCCAGCGACTGCACCGCCAGCAGCGCGCGCGCAAGCCACCCTGGCATTCGCTGGTGAAACCCTTCGGCCACCAGCGCCGCGCCGTACACGCCCCAGGGAAGCAGCCACGCCCGCGGCGCTTCAGGTGAAAGCGACGACAGGTGGGTGAGGCCGACGAAGGCCCAGATGAGCAGGCCCACCCCCCGCAGGTACGGGTCGGCCCGGCCCAGCTGTGCGAAGTCCCCGCGGGCCATCAGTCTCCCGAGGAAATGTAGAACCCCTGGCGGGCGTCGCTCATGTGCCTCCGGCGATCAGGTCACGCACCGAGCCGTAGTTCTGCTCGTGAATCGCGCCGATGCGAACGCAGCGAACCGAACGGGCTGAATCGACGAGCACGTGAATCGGAATCGGAGCGGTACGGTCGACCCCCAGCCCATCGAGAAACGGCCCCAGGTCCTCTTCCGAGCGCAGCCAGCGAATCGGGCCTGGCAGGTTCTTCCGGCTCCACTCTTCCAGCGCGGGCTGCGCGGCCGTCTCGTCGATGCTCAAGAGCTCGAAGGACACCGGCAGGCCATCGCGCGCCATCGCGTCGTGCCACTGGTTGAGCACACCCATCTCTTCGACGCACGGCTTGCACCACGTCGCCCAGAGGTTCACCCAGGTCCAGCCCTTCGTCTTCTCGGCCGGCGCTCCGAAGGGCCGCTGTTCCGCCGGCAGGTACGGCTTCGCCTTCGCGGGGTAGCTCTGGTCGCAAAAGGCCGACGCCGCGGCCTGGGTGCTCTTCTTCACCGACGCGAAGCGCGAAGGCGGTGGGCCCTGCGGTTTCTCGTCGCAGCCGGTCAACAGCAACAGCGCAACGGCGGCCGCTTCAAATCGCACAGTCAATCCACGCGACGAAGGCGCTGCGGTTGATTTCCATCGCGGTGCAGGCCGTCGACCGCGAACGGTTCCACCCGCAGAACTCGTCGCCCAGCTGCGCAAACTGCTCGCCCAGCCACAGCAGGCCGACCTGGTTCTTCAGGTCTTCGTCTTTGAACTTCGACTGCAGGTGGGTGAGCACGCCCTTCGCGCGATCGCGGCTCAAGCCTTCGTTGTAGTCGGCGGCCCCGTCGGTGCTGGCGCGCGAGACGACGAAGAAGAAAGAGGCGCCGCGCTGGTCGCTCCAGGCTTTCTCGATCAGCGTGGCAGCCTCGGGGTCGAGCTCGGTCTTGCTCGAGTCGAACTGGATGATGTGCGCGCGCTTCGCCAGCGGCTTGAAGAGCGCGTTGAAGTCGTCGCCCGACAGCGCCGCGACCTTCTTCGCTTCCATCGGCTGGCAGCCACGGCCCCCACCACCCTCGATCAGGCCGCACGCACCCGCGACCCGTCGAATGATCGCCTTGAGCTGAGGCGTGCAATAGCTGTCGTCGGACACGCTGGCGATCGCGACGTCCTTCGCCGCGCCTTCGCTCTCGTGAAGCCGCGTGTTCGCCGCGCGCGCCCACGACGCGACGAGGATGATCGGCACCGCCAGCGCCACGCCCAGCAGCCCGAGCTGCTTCTGACCTTCCGTCATGGGTTCGCCTCCTCTTCTTCTGCGACTTTTTTCGGAGCCACCGTCGGAGCTGCTGCCTTCGGAGGCGCTGGCCGCTTCACCGCCGCCCGCGCCTGCTTTCCCTGCTTCGACAACATCTTGCTCAGCGTGAACTCGAGGCCGAGGTCGCTGTCTTCGTCGCACATCCGCGCGTTGCCGACGAACAGCTGCGGCGTAAGCACCGGAATCGCGTTCGCCACCGCCCACCGCAGGCTCTTGGTCAGCTTCGCCTTCACCTGCGTGCCGCCGAGACAACCCTTCACCTTCGGGAAAGTGGCCTCGAGCTTGTTGCGCAGCGCCCCTTCGTCTTTCTCCGCGAGCTCGCGAAGCTTTTCCTGATTCTTGAACGCCCACTTGAGGACGTCCTGTGACGCCTTCTCGTCCTTCTCGCCCGTCAGGCCCGCAGCGCAGAGAATCGCCTCGCTGACCGCGCACGCGCCGGGGTGCAGCGCCTCGGTCACCATCCAGTTGCAGGTCGGGTCGAGCGGGAAGAGCACCGCCTTGAGGTCGAGCTTGTTGCGGAGGCTGCTCGCACCCAGCCGTTCGTCGAAGGCCTTGCACGCAGGGCACAGCGGGTCGAGCACTTCGATCGCCGCTTCGCCGGTGCCCGACGGCAGGGGAATCATCACCGCGTTCGGGTCATCGCCACTCACCAGCGTGCCGCAGCCCGTCATCGACGTCTTCACGTCGGGCGACGGAGTGAACAGCAGGTAGACGAGGGTCAGCACCGCGACGAAGCCGACGCCTTCGGCGAACCACAGCGGAAACCTTCCCTGCTCGGGCGGAGCGGGGTTCTTCAGGTGCGCCATCAGCGCGCCAACGAAGACGAGCGCGCTCGCCACGTAGATGCCGACGCAGACTTTGCAAGTCTCGCCGACCTTCACGATCGACAGGAACCCGTAGACGAGGGTCATCAGCACCGGCAACAGAGTCGCTGCGAGAAGAAACTGGGTCTCGGCGCGCGTCGGCTTGCCCCGCCACAGCAGCACGCCCGCGCGGTAGGCGAGAAACGCAAAGGTGGCCAGCGCCCAGAGGCTCACTGGGATTCCGCCCCAGGTGCTCTCACGGAAGAACGAGCTGTACGGGCTCATCATCACGGCCTTGCAGCCAGACTCGCCGAGCTCTTTGCCTGCTCCGGGAATGAAGGAACAGTGAATCGCGTGCACCTGGCGATCGAGGTGCTGCATGAAGTCGCTGGTGCTGAGCGCGGCGAAGATGCTGCCGAGCACGGCGCCGGCGGTGGCGATAATCAGCGGGGTCCGCGTGGCCGTCGCGGCATACGACCCCGGCTCGAAGTCCGCGTCGACCGCATCGGGTGGTTGCATCGGCAGCGTCCTACCATGCCTTGCTTCCCAGCATTCTTGTGGCGCCGCGAGGCGTTTCGGCTCAAGAGTGAGGCTCCCGATGACCGAGAAGCTCGTCTTTAATAGCGCGATGGATGGACTGGTGCAGTCGGTGCGCACGGACATCTCGCCGCGCTGCCGATCGCGACTCAAAGACCTGGGCTTCGACCTCGGCGCGAAGCTGATGCCGGCCTACCCCGCCGAGCTCTGGGCGGGCGTGGTGACGGTGCTCGCGGAAGAGATCTACCCGAACGTCTCGGCCAACGATGGCGAACGGAAGCTCGCGATTCGCACCGTCGAAGTCTTCGCCCAGAGCGTGATTGGCGGAGCGATGTTCACCGTCGCCAACCTCCTCGGCCCCGACCGCACCGTGCGCCGCATGACGCGGAACTTCCGCACCAGCTCGAACTTTCTCGAGACGACGTGCACCGAGATCGCGCCGCACACTTTCGAGATCTTCATCAACGACGTCTCGGGCGTCCCCGGCTTCTACGCGGGGCTGCTCGAAGGTGGATTCTTGAAGACTGGTGCGCGGCAGCTGTCGGTCGTCATTCACGACAAGACGTCGCCCGGCGCTACCTACCGCGTGAACTGGGCGGCGTAGCGAGCCGGGCCAACGCCCACGCCGCGGCTTCCTTCACCCTTTCGTTTCCGTCGTTGGCCAGCGCCTGCAAGAGGTCTCTGGCGCTCGCGTCCCGTGCGGCGCCCAGCGCGTAGGCGGCGTTGCGGCGAAGCCCGTCGTACTTCGCGCGCACCAGCGGCGTGCCCGGCGTGAGCAGGGCGTACTCGGCAGGCGTCATCGCGGCCAGTTGGTGGACGGTGAGGTTCGAGACGGGGCGCGGCGCGAAACGTTCGCCGCCGATCAACGGCGTGTGGTTCAGCGGGCAGACGTCCTGGCAGATGTCGCAGCCGAAGACGACGTCGCCCATCGCGGGGCGCAGCGGCTCGGGAATCGCCGCTTCGTTCTCGATCGTCTGGTACGAGAGGCACAGCCGCGCGTCGACGGTGGCGTCGGCGACGATGGCGGTGGTGGGGCAGGCGCTGACGCAGAGGTTGCAGGTGCCACAGCGGTCGTCCTGCGGTCCTCTGGCGTATTCGTCGACCTCGACGTCGAGCACGAGCGCAGCGAGCAGCACCCACGAGCCGAACTTCTCGGTGATGAGGCAGCCGTTGCGGCCGACGTAGCCGATGCCGGCGCGCGCAGCCCAGACCTTTTCCATCAGCGCGGTCGCGTCGACGCCGCCGTAGTCCTTCACCGTCGGAGCGTGCTCCCGCAACGTTCTTCGCAATGCGCGCAGCCGGTCTTTGAGCGTGTAGTGGTAGTCGCGGCCGCGGGCGTAGCGGGCGATGGGCGACGGCGCGTCGGTGTGCCAGTAGTTGCAGGCCAACGCGATGACGGTCTTCGCATTGGGCACGAGGCGCGAGACATCGAGGCGATCAGCCAGGCGTTCGCGCATCCAGTCGAGGTCCGCATCGAAGCCGGCCTCGATCCACTGGGTGAGGGCCTGCGGCGGAATAGGCTCGGCGCGCGCGAAGCCGACCAGCTCGAAGCCCGCGGCGTGCGCCCACTGCGTCAGCTGCTGCGACGAGAGCTTTACGTTTTCGCCGGCGCCCACGGCACGTCCTTCACGTTTGCGCGGAAGTTGGCGACGCGTGCCATCGTGAAGAGCAGGTCAGACAGGCGGTTCAGGTAGACGATGACTTCGTCGCCGACCTTGCCCGAACGGAACAGCGGCACGACACGGCGTTCGGCGCGGCGGCAGACGGTGCGCGCGAGGTGCAGCGCGGCAGACGCCCTGGTGCCAGCAGGAAGAATGAACGACGTGAGCGGGGGCAGCTCGGCGTCGAAGCCGTCGATCGCACGTTCCATCTCGGTGGCCCACCCGGGCTGCACTTTGGGAATCGCGGCCTGGGCCTTGGTGCCAGCGGGAGTCGCGAGCACGGCACCCAGGGTGAAGAGCTGGTCTTGAATGCGGCCGAGGAGCGCGTCCATCTCGCCGAGGCCTTCGGCGCGAGCGACGCCGAGGCACGCGTTGAGCTCGTCGACCTGGCCGTAGGCATCAACGCGCACGTCTTCTTTGCCGACGCGGCCGCCGCCGAAGAGGCCTGTGTCTCCGCCATCGCCGGTCTTCGTGTAGATGCTGGTCATTTCAGGTGCCTCGTCTCACGGCGCCTTGAGTGGCGCGGGGGAATTCGCTTTCAGAACGAGCAGCTTCGCGGCGGCCCAGCCCACGATCACCACGGCTGTCGCGCCGAGCCAGTTCAGCTCGCTGCCGAAGCCGAGCGTGAACGTGTGCGGCGCGACCATGAAGAACAGCACCGGGAAGCTCAGGTACAGGTTGTGTTTGCTGCGCAGCGCCGCCATCGCGGCGACCTCGGGGCCAGGAACGGGGCCGGACTCCTTGATGCCGCGGATGATTTTTTTCTGTGCGGGCCAGATGCGCATCCACACGTTCATCATCATCACCGAGCCGAGAATCGCGCCGAGGTGCAGCCAGAGCGCGCGGCCGGCCATCACCTGCGCGAGGCCGAAAGCCATCGCGGTGAAGAGGATGAGGCTGAAGGTGGCGGCGGCGGTTTCGTTCTTTCCGAGCGGCGATTTCCAGAGCAGGTCGTAGACGAAGAAGCTGAAGAAGATGAGCGCCTGGCTGCCGCCGAAAGCGATGCCACGCTGTGCGGGAGTCGAGTCGCTGCCGGTCATGAGTCCCCCCAGGTGGTAGACGAGGCCGATGAGCAGGAGGCCGCTGAGCCAGGTGAAGAGGGCCCCCCAGCGGAAGAAGTAGAGCGCGCGCGGCATGAGCTCGGGCACGAGCTTCCGCTTCATCTCGGCGTCCCAGGTCCTGGCGACGATGGAGTTCACGAAGTTGAAGAAGAAGAGCTGGCTCATCCAGAGGACGCCGGCTCCAACGTGAAACCAGCGCAGAAAAGCGTCGAGGTATTGGTTCAACGTCGGGTCCATGCCCGGCGAGACTTAGCAGGGTCGGCGCGGCGGGCTTGATCAACCGATACTGAACGCGTATTCAGTGTCGACCATGGACGATCTCGATCTCGTGTCTCCCGATGTCGCGCAGCTAATCCAGTTGTTCTCGGCGCAGGCGGACTTGAAGTTCCCAGGTCTGGATGCGGCGGTGTTGCAGGAGTCGTTGGTCGGCTTGCGGGAGCAGCACGCTGAGTTGCTTCGCGCCGAGGCGATGGTTGCGGCGACGAAAGCAGCGATGGACGAGCAGCAGGAGTCGTTGCTGCGAAAGACGCACCGGGCGCACGCGTACCTGAAGGTGTTCGCGGAAACGGATCCGGCGCTGCTGGCGAAGGTGGATGCGATCTCGTTGCCGCGGCTTCGTCGCGCGGCGCCGACGGTCGTCAACACCGCCGACGGCGTGGCGCCTGAGCCGAGGAAGCGTGGCCGCCCGCGCAAAGTGCAGCCGGCGGGAGAGTCATTGTTCGGCGCGACGCCCTGAGCCCCGTTCGTCTCGCACCCGTTCGTCCCGAGAGCAGTCGAGGGATGAGCCTCCGCAGAGACACGGAAATTGGGTGAGACGTGCGCCCCGGGATCGCGACGCTTCGGCGTCTCGCGGGAGGCGACCTCTGCGAGCAAACGCCACCGCGCGGCCTCCGTGAGAACTCTGCCGGAGCACCTGCGAGAGATCGGTTTCGGGGCGAGTTTCTCGCCGGTTCCTCGGACATTGGACGTGGCAGGTGTCATGCGCGGATCGTCGGTTTTGACGATCAGATCTCTCTGCCAGGCCTCTGCGGTTCAGCGCGCGCGGCGCCGATTCGCGACGACGAGCCCGAGCGCCAGCAAGCCGAACCAGACAGCCGAGTTTCCGGAATCCGTCGCGGCGCAACCGCAGCCGCTTCCGTTCAGTTCGCCGCCTCCACCGAAGCCGCTGTCGCGCGGCTGCTTCACCGACGAGCCGCCTCCGCCGCCTGTTCCGGTTCCGATTCCGCCACCAGTTCCGACTCCTCCGCCGGTTCCGACTCCGCCGCCGGTTCCGGTTCCGCCGCCGCCGCCGACCGAGCCACCAGTTCCCGCGCCACCGCCCACGCCGATCGAGCCTCCGCCTCCGCCGACCGGTGCTCCTCCGCCGACTCCGACTGAGCCGCCACCGGTTCCCGCGCCGCCGCCGAGTCCGCCGCCCGTGCCGCTGGCGCCACCAATTCCCCCACCGAGTCCGCTGCCGCCACCGAGTCCGCTGCCGCCACCGACTCCGCCGCCGGCGCCGGCGCCTCCACCCGCGCCCCCTGCGTCAGGCACCGAGCACAGCACGACAGGCGACGCCGAGTTGCGCACCGCCGCAGACGTCGCCGCGACGACCGTGAAGTCCACGAGGTTCGAGTCGGTGTCCTGGCAGCCGTTCGCTTTGCGCTCGGGAAACTCCGTCAAGGCGACAGGGAAAACAGCGAGACCTTCGAAGCAATTCGCCGTCGCTCCGTATCCAACCTGGTCGATGACGTTCGCCGTCGGGCAGATGCCGTTGAGCGCCATCGCCCCCGAGACCAACGCGACTTTCCCCGCGGTGCCCGCCATCGACAGCGTTCCCACGTAGTCCGGAGCCGGCAGCGCCGTGCCCACAGTTCCGCTCGCTTCCTGCACGAGAATGAACCCGCCCGCCGGAATCATGTCCGTGCCGCCGTCTGTCTTCGTCAGCGCCGTCACCGACCAGTTCCCCGTGCCCGTCGCAGACGCATACTGAACCGACATGCCCGTCACGCTCACCGGCGCATCCGAGATGTTGTGAATCTCGACGAAGTCCGAGAGCACCGGCGACGTCCCCGAGCCGCCGCCCCCGTAAACGCGGCTCAGCACCAGTGTCGCCGACACCGCGTCGCGCCGCGAACCAACTTCTTGCTCAGACGGGTCAACACCGCACGCGGCCAACACGAACCCGAACCCCAGGATCTGCCCGATTGAGCTCTTCATCCCGCGCACTCTAACCAAACCCGTCTGCTACGGTCCGCCGGCTCGCACCAACTTTCGAGGGGAGCAACCACGATGAAGCGTCTTGTCGCCCTGCTGGCCACTGTCCTCGTCGCGACGCCCGCGCTCGCCGAGAAGGGCGACTGGAACTTCCACATCGACCTCGGCGGCGGAGTCGGCCCCAACAAGATCGCCGGCGGCTGGCTCAAGCTCGACACCACCCTCTTCGGCCTCGGCCCCGTGTCTCCGCAGATCGAGACGTTCGCGATCGCCAGCCACGACCCCACCTTTCTCGCCAACGGCAAGGCCTTCGGCGCTGGTGTCGGTCTGCGGCTTCGCATCCTCAACGACGAGGCGGGCTACCTCTTCATGTCGGGCGACGGCCCTTCCGGAAACATGCTCGGAAACCTCTGGGTCGACGCGCACCTCACCTTCACGCACGGCGACATCGGCCTCGGGTTCGACGCCGCCATTGGCTACTCTTTCTCGTGGATCGAAGGCCTGCAGTTCGGCCCCTACGGCAAGTTCACCTGGTCGGGCCCGTACAAGCTGATCACCGCCGGCGTCGAGTTCAGCGTCGGCCTGCCCTACCGCACCCCTGCCGACTACGACCCTGATCGCGACGGCATCAAGGGAGACAAGGACCTCTGCCCGAACGTCGCCGAAGACCTCGACGGCTTCGAGGACGACGACGGCTGCCCCGAAGGCGACAACGACAAAGACGGCATCGCCGATGACGCCGACAAGTGCCCCAACGAGCCCGAAGACAAAGACGGCTTCGAAGACGGCGACGGCTGCCCCGAGTTCGACAACGACAAAGACGGTGTTCGCGACGAGGCCGACAAGTGCCCGATGGAGCCCGAAGACAAAGACGGCTTCCAGGACGCCGACGGCTGCCCTGACCCGGACAACGACAAAGACGGCATCACAGACGCGCAGGACAAGTGTCCCAACAAGGCCGAAGACAAAGACGGCTTCGAAGACGAAGACGGCTGCCCCGACTGGGACAACGACAAAGACGGCATCGCCGACACGAAAGACAAGTGCCCGCTGGAGCCCGAGACCTTCAACGGCGTCGACGACGAAGACGGCTGCCCCGAGAAGGCGACCAAGGTCTACGTGACACGCGAGAAGATCGTCATCACCGAGAAGATCTTCTTCGCCTTCAACAAGGCCAACATTCTTCCCAAGTCCGACGCGTTGCTCGACAACGTCGCCCAGGTGCTCAACAAGTTCCCGCAGGTGAAGAAGATTCGCATCGAGGGACACACCGACGACATCGGCTCGGCCGCGAAGAACCTGAAGCTCTCTGAGGCGCGCGCCAAGAGCGTCTACGACGCGATGATCAAACGCAGCGTCGCTCCTGAGCGCCTCGAGTCGGCCGGCTTTGGCCTCGCCCGACCGCTGGTGCCGAACACCGACGAGGCGTCGCGTGAGCTCAACCGCCGCGTCGAGTTCATGGTCGTCGACATGGTGCCGATCGTCGAAGAGATCGTGCAGCCCGTGCCGGAAGCGCCGATCGAATAGCTCGGCAACCCTTCCTCGACCAGATTCCTGAATTCGAGTATTGAGATGTGCATATGAAGCGCCGCGCACTTCAGCTGCAGCCTGTCTCCGCGCTCTTCAAAGCCCTCGGAGACGAGACCCGCTTGAGGGTCGTGGCCCTGCTGGCGCACGGGGAGCTTTGCGTCTGCCACCTCGAATCGGCGCTCGAGCTCTCCCAGCCCGCAGTCTCGCGGCACCTGGCGGTTTTAAAGAACGCGGGCGTTGTCGAGGCCCGTCGGGACGGTAACTGGATTCACTACCGGCTCGCGCCGCAGGCAGACCCGCACCGCGGGCGCCAGCTCAGAGCATTGGTACGTGAGTTCGCCAACGAGAAGGACGTCGCCAGGGACGTCGCGCGGCTCGTGAAGGCACAGGGGCCCGTCTCATGTCGGTAACCGACCCAGCCAACACCGTTGCCAGGCCCGTCGTCGCCGAGTTCGTCGGCACTGCCCTGCTGCTCGCCACGGTGGTGGGTTCCGGCATCATGGGAGAACGCCTCGCAGGCGGGAACGTCGCCATCGCCTTGTTGGCGAACGCGCTCGCGACAGGTGCGGCGTTGGTCGCCCTGATTCTGACGTTTGGCTCGGTGTCCGGCGCCCACTTCAACCCGGTCGTGACCGTGGCTGACGCCAGTGGGGGCGGCCTTCCGTGGAGGGTGGTCCTCGCTACGTGGCCGCTCAGGTTGCTGGAGCTGTCGCGGGCGTCGCCGCCGCGCACCTCATGTTTGGAGAGCCCGTCTTCGCGGCTTCCACCCACGAACGGTCTGGTGCTTCTCAGCTGTTGAGCGAGTTCGTCGCAACCTTTGGCTTGCTCGCTGTCATCCTCGGCTGCGCGCGACGCAAACCAGACGCTGTGCCCGTGGCGGTTGGCGCCTACATCACCGCCGCGTACTGGTTCACGGCCTCCACCTCCTTCGCGAACCCCGCCGTGACCGTCGCGAGAGCGATGACGAATACGTTCTCGGGCATTCGCCCTGCTGACGTCCTGGGCTTCATCGTCGCGCAGGTGGCAGGTGCCGCAGCCGCCACCGTGGTCTTCAGCTGGCTGGTTCCTGCGCGCCGGTCGGAGGTTGCGCGTTGAAGACCATCATCTTCGCCTGCGTTCACAATGCCGGTCGCTCGCAGATGGCCGCCGCGTTCTTCAACTCCCTGGTTGCACCTGAAGTCGCCCGCGCGGTCTCCGCCGGCACCAAGCCTGGCGAGCGCGTTCACCCCGAGGTCGTCGGCGCGATGGGCGAGCTCGGCATCGACCTCTCGAAGGCGAAGCCGCAGAAGCTCACCGAGGACCTCGCGCAGGGCGCCTACCTGCTCATCACCATGGGCTGCGGCGACGCCTGCCCCTACATGCCCGGTCTCAAGCGGGACGATTGGCCGCTTTCCGACCCGAAGGGGAAGTCGATCGAACAGGTGCGGGAGCTTCGCGACGACATCCAGCGGCGGGTGCAGCGCCTCGCGAGCGTCGAGGGCTGGCGCTGAGCTGAAGGTCCAAAGGCCCGGTCATTGGCCGGCCAGGGAAAGGGCGTGCAGCAACCAGCCACCGACGGCTCCCGCCAACAAGAGCCACGTCGCGTTCGGCTTGAACCGAACGAGCACCACCGCGCTCACGAGCGCGAGAATCACTGTCGCGACATCCACGAGAGCGGCCCGCGCCAACTGCGCCGTCACCACCGCCATCAGCGCCAGTGAGGCCACGTTCACGCCGTCGAGAAAGGCGGCCGCGACCGGTGAGGCCCGAAGCCTGGGGACGAGCGGGCCGCTCAAGGCCACGAACACGAAAGCCGGAAGGAAGATGCCCACCGTGGCCACCAGCGCGCCGGCCGGCCCCGCAAGCACGTAGCCGATGAATGTCGCGGTCGTGAAGACAGGCCCGGGCGTCACCTGCCCCACTGCCACGGCGTCGATCAGCTGGGCCTCGGTCAGCCACCTGAGCCGCTCGACGAGGTCGGCCCGCAGAAACGCAAGCAACACATAGCCACTGCCGAAGAGCACCGAGCCCGTCTTGAGAAAGACGAAGAACAACGAGGGCAAGGTGACGCCCGTCGCGGCGGCGCCCGCGACGGCGGGAAGAATCGGAACCAGGCTGCGGGCGGTCGGGGCTTTTCCAGTCGCGGCCACCGCGACGGCCCCGGCGCCGAACAACACCACCAGCTCGTTGACTCCGAGGGCAGCGAGCGCCACCGCGCCGACACCGAGCGCGCGGAGCCAGGTCGTCCGGGCTGCCCTGGGAACCAGCGCCCAGATGGCCTGCACGACGACGCCCAGAATGACCGGCTTCACCCCGTACAGCAGCCACCCGACCTCCGGCAGCGCTCCGAAGCGCACGTAGGCCCAGCCAATCGCGCCGGTGATGAGCATCGCGGGGACGATGAAGGCGAGTCCGGCGACGACAAGCCCGGCCCAGCGGCGGCGCTGCCAGCCGATGTGAATCGCCAGCTCGGTGGAGTTCGGGCCGGGAATCAGGTTGGTCGCGCCGAGCAGATCGAGGAACTGTTCCTCGGTCAGCCACTTCCGCCGCCGCACCACCTCGTCGTGCATCATCGCGATGTGGGCCGCAGGACCTCCGAACGTGGTCGCTCCCAGCCGGAGGAAGAGGACGGCGAGCTCGCGCAGCGTCGTGCGTTCCATCTGCTACAGCACGTTCACCCGCAGGCCCGGCGCGCCGCCGCCCGCAAGCGACGCGCCGCCCGAGCCGCCATTGCCGAGGAAGTAGCTCGAGGCAGACTCATTCCAAACGGAGCCGCCAGCGCGGACGATGCCAATCGAGGGGCCTCCGCCGCCTGCGCCCCCCGCGCCGCCGGCGCCGCCCTGCCCACCCGCACCGCCGCGCCCGCCGTTGCTGCCGTCGTCCTGTTCACCGCCGCCGCCGTACGCGTTGATCGGGCCACCACCGCCACCCGTGCCGCCGACGCCCCCGTTTCCACCGTTGCCTCCCGAGCCGCCAGTGCCCGTCGCAATCGTCCCCGAGGTCGAGCCCACCGACGAGTTCCACAGGTAGATCGCAATCGACGCTCCGCCCGACATGCCTGCCGAGCCGAAGGTTCCTCCGCAGCCGCCCGCGCCGCCGCCGCCCCCTGAGCCACCGAAGCTGTCACAGCTGGTGGTGCCACCGCCGCCTCCGCCTCCGCCACCACCGCCGTTGCCCGGCCCACCGCTTCCGCCGTTGGTGGTGATTGCGACGATGTAGCCAGCCACGCTGTTCGAGCCGAAGTTGCCGCCCGACGTGCCGTTTCCTCCGAAGCCACCCGGCGCGCCGTTGCCGCCCCAGTACGCCACCGGGGTCGCCCAGTCTCCCTGCTGGCTCGGGGCGCCTGGGCCTCCTGGCGTTCCACCCACGCCCGACGAGCCCATGCCGCCCGTCGCACCGCCGTTGGCCGGCGCGCCACCCTGACCACCCGTGCGACCGCAAGCGCTGGTGCCTCCCGCGCCGCCCACCGGCTGACTGCAGCCCGAGCAGAAGCCGCCCGAGTCTTCACAGCCGGGGTTGCCCTGAATGCCGGCCGAGCCACTGCCGCCCGTGCTGCCGGACGCACCGTTGTTGCCCGCGCCGCCGCTGCCCGCGCGAATCGACACGCTCTGCAGCGCGACGTTGTTCGAGTTGAGGATCACCGCGCCGTACGCCGTGCCGCTGGCGGCGCCGACGTTCGCGCCGATGAAGCCCAGCAGCTGCAGCGTGACGTTGTTCGCCGCGCTCACGAGCAACGCGGGGCTGCTGCCGGTGACGGTGACGACGTTCGCGTTCGACCGTGACCACGTGCCCGTCTGGTACGCGCCGTACACGCCCTTGCCCGCCGCCATCGACACCTGCTCGGTGTACGTGCCCGCGGCGACCAGCACGTCGCGCTTGCTCTGACCCACCGCCGCTGCGAGTGCAGACGTGATGCTGCGCTTCGGAGAGTCGTAGGTTCCGGCGTTCGCGTCGTTGCCCGCCGGCGAGACGAAGATGGAATTGTTCTGCTCGCCGTCAATGCCGTCGCAGTTCGCGTCGACGAAAGCCTCGTCGGGGAAGTCGGTGGCCGACAGGTACGTGCAGCTGTACTCGCAGCCGTTTGCCGGGTTGCCGTCGAGGTCCCACCGGTTCGGCTGACACGTGAAGCCGCACGAGCCGTTGGTGCAGGTGGCGTTCGCGCCGGGGAAGGTGCAGGCCGCTCCGCACGCGCCGCAGTGGTTCGGGTCGTTGCTGCGGTTCACTTCGCAGCCGTCGGCCGGCAGGTTGTTGCAGTTGGCGAAGGTGCCGCTGCAGGCGCCGACCTGGCAGGTGCCGCTGACACACGCGGGCACGCCGTTCGCCGTGACGCACGCATTGCCGCACGTGCCACAGCTGCCAGTGCTCGTCTGGGTGTTCGTCTCGCAGCCGTTCGCGTAGGCGCCGTCGCAGTCCGCGAAGCCTGCGTTGCACGTCAGCACGCCGCAGCTTCCCGCAAGGCAGCGGTAGGTCGCGCCCTGCGAGGCGTTGCAGACGTTGTTGCACGCGCCGCAGTGGAGCGGGTTCGTCGCAAGGTTGAAGCCGTCGTCGACGACGCCGTTGCAGTCGTTGTCCGCGCCGTCGCACACCTCGAAGCCGCTGGGCACGCACGCGTACTCGCAGCCATTCGTGGCGAGGCCGTCGACATTCCAGTGGCCGGGCAGACACGCGCCGACCTGGCAGGTGCCGGCGGTGCAGACGGGAGTCGCGAAGGCGAGGTTGCAGACGTTGTTGCAGGCACCGCAGTGGGCGACGTTCGAACGGGAATCGATTTCACAGCCGTCTGGCACGGTGCCGTTGCAGTCGCGATACCCGGTGTCACAAGTGGAAATCGCGCACGCGCCGCTGTTGCACACCGGAGTCGCATGCGGCGTCGCGCACGCGCTGTTGCACGCCCCGCAGTGCGCGAGGCTGTTGCTGGTGTTCGTCTCGCAGCCGTCGACGTAGACGTTGTTGCAGTTTCCGCGCGACGGCTGGCACGTGACGATGCTGCAGGTGCTGGCCGAGCAGGCGAGGGTCGAGGTGAAGGGCGCCGAGCAGGCCGAACCACACGCGCCGCAGTTGTTCACGTCGGTGGTGGTGTTGAACCCTTCGTCGGCGACGCCGTTGCAGTTGTTGTCGATGGCGTCGCACTTCTCGACACCGTTGTTCGTCGGCACGCATGCGTACTCGCAGCCGTTGGCGATGTTGTTGTCGACGTTCCACCAGTTGGCCAGACAGGTGAGGCCGCAAGTGCCCGCGCTGCAGGTGCCGGTCGCGTTCGCGAAGACGCACGCGTTGCCGCACGTGCCGCAGTTCTGCGGCTCCATGCCTGTGTTCACTTCACAACCGTCGGCGACCTGCCCGTTGCAGTTCGACCAGCCAGGGGCGCACGCCGCGATACTGCACGTCCCGTTTCCGCAGGCGCCTGTTGCGTGGGCAGGGTTGCACGCCGCGCCGCACGCGCCGCAGTTGGCGAGGTCTGAGCCCGTGTTCGTCTCGCAGCCATCGACGTAGACCTGGTTGCAGTTGCCGCGGCCCGGCACGCACTGACCGATGCCGCACACCCGCGCGACGCACACGTACGAGGCGACCCCGCCATTGCTGACGTTGCAGGTCAGCCCGCATTGGCCGCAGTTGGTCGAATCGCTGACGAGGTTGAAGCCATCGTCGACGATGCCGTTGCAGTCGTTGTCGAGCCCGTCGCACACCTCGGCGCCACCGTTGCCACCGTCAACCGGGGTGCAGATGTATTCGCAGCCGTTCGCCGCCACGCCGTCGCGGTCAGTGAACCCGGGCAGGCATTGCAGCACGCCGCACTTGCCCAGCTCGCACTTCGGCACCGCGTTGGTGACGACGCACGCGAAGCCACACGAGCCGCAGTTGCCGACGTCGTTCATCGTGTCGAAGCCGTTGTCGACGACGCCGTTGCAGTCGTTGTCCTTTCCATCGCAGCGCTCGACCGTCGGAGCGCCTGGGGTGCACGTCTGCGGAATACCGTTCGCGCACGCGGCGGTCGCCTTCGCGCACTCGCCCTGCCCGCACGACAAATCGCCGAGCCCGTTGTCGATCATCCCGTCGCAGTTGTCGTCGAGCCCGTTGCACGTCTCGGCGGCTGGCGTCTTCGCGCTGCACTGCCCGTAGCCCATCGGCGGCTCGCAGACCTTCACGCCGATGCACCGGCCCACGGCGTTCGCCGCTTCGCAAGGCACCGTCTGGCCGGTGGTGGTCGCGATGCAGGCGCAGGTGCCGGTGACGGGCTGGCACTGGTGCGGCACGGCTTCGCCGGTGAGGCCCACGCCGTCGGCGCAGCGGAAGCTCGAGGGGCACGAGTCGGCGTCGAAGGTGCAGTCGCGGCCGCAGAAGTTCGCTCCGCCCAGCACGATGCACTTGTCGCCGGGGTACGGGCAGTCGGTGTCGGCCGTACACGTCTTGCAGAGGCCGGCGAGCTCGGGCACGCAGCCCAGGCGCTCGGGGGTCAGCGGGGTACAGACCTCGAGCGCGCGGCAGCCGGTGGTGCACTTGCGCACGCACAGCCTGGCGGCGCCGTTGATGCTCTCGCACAGCCCCGTCTCGCAGAGGATGTCGTCGGTGCACGGCTGCCCCTCGAGGATGACGGGGTCTTTCGGCGGGGGCCGGTTGCAGTTGCAGGACGATGTGATCGCGACCATCGCCGCGAGTCCGGCGGGCATCAGACGAGACATGAGGTGCTCCCCCTTCAGATCAACCGTTCGAACTGCTCGAGCCCCATCTTCCACACGGGAACACCGCAGTACCGCGGCCCCTCGGGACAGAAGGGGGTGATGCCCGCTTCCTTGCGCAGCTTGCACGGCGCGTGGATGTACTGGCCCAGCTGCGGGTGCACCTTCGTCACCGCCTGCGTCTCTTCGATCGACGCGCGCCAGATCTCTTCCTGCGCCGTGTAGCAAAGGCGGTGGATCCACTTGTGGTGCAGGTGCAGCAAGTCGCCTGACTCGAGGAACCGCACCGGAAACGCGTTCGGCAACAGGTACAGCGCCATCTCTTCGGGCACGCCGCCATCCAGCAGCTTCTCGATGGTCGACCACAGCGTCTGCATCGTCTGCTCGTACAGCGCGCGCGCCTCGGGCACTGCGGCGATGAGGTCGGGAAGAATCGTGTCGATCTGGCCCGGCACGAACTGCGCGTGAAGCACCGGGCGCGAGGCGGGCGTCATCCGGTGACGCTGGTCCTGGCTGTCGGCGGTGTGGCTCAGCTTCTTCTGAAACGTGTAGTGCGCGTGAGACAGCGCGCGGGTCAGCTTGCTCATCGTGGTGAGCACCAGCGCTTCACCGAAGTAGGGGTTCTCTTTTGGGCTGAGCACGCGGCGAAGCGCGGCGGCGTCAGACATTTCAGCGCGGGTCGCTGCGATGACGTCGCGCACGCCCTGCGCCACCGAGGCTTCCGCGTTCACCTTGTAGTCGACAAGCTTCGAGCGCAGCCCACCGAGCCCCGCGTCGAACTCGTCGAGGTAGGCCTTTGCGCCGCTGCCCGCCTTCAACCGGCCGAGCTGCTGCAGCGACGTGTATTCCAGCGTCGACTTAAGCGGCAGCGCGTCCTCGATGTTGCGGAAGAACAGCGGGTCGACCTTCTTCACCTCGTCGACCATGCCGTCGACGATCAGCCGCGTCTCGGTGGGCACGTCGAGCTGCTGGCAAAGCCGATGGTACCGGTGAAGCGTGAGCCCCGAGACGGTGTGGTACAGGTGCGCGAAGGTGCCGATCGGCAGGACGTAGCGCGCGACTTCCTGCGCCTTCTTCTTCAGGCCCAGCACCCAGCGATCCGGCGCGCGCCGCCGCGCGGGGAAGATGCGGAAGAACTCGTCAGAGACCTTCGGCGTCAGCAGCACGATGAGCTTCTGGTACGCGTCCATCGCCTGGTGGACCGCCGCGGAATACAGCGCCGCGTGGTTCTCGGCCATCGCAGGCATCACCACGTTGCCCGGCTTCACTTCGACGTAGCGCTGGCTGACCTGCTCTGAGTTGTAGAACGGGTGGCTGTGCAGGAAGGACCAGATGGCCTGCCGGCTGACGTGCTCGAGCGTGAACTGAAAGGTCGCGTGCTGAATCGTCGTGTGGTGCCCGGCCTCGTACGTCTCGGTCGCGATGCGGTCGCGAAGGGCGATCGCCTTGTCGTCCTTGCGAACGTCTTCGGCGGTGATGATGCGTGAGTTGTAGCAAGTGCGCGCCGTCGCAATCGCGTTGTCGAAGGCGTCGGATCCGAACCCCTTCACCAGGGTCACTTTCGGCAGCGGCGAGGTGAAAGCGGGCGCGGTCACGAGCGCGACGGTTGAGTCGAGAGCGGATTCGAAAGCAAGCCTTCCCGCGTCAGCCTGATGGGTGTCGCAATTGATTCTGATTCTCAGTATTGACGCGCCGAGGCGGCGGTTGGTACGCCATCGGGGTGCTCGCCCTCGCCTTGACCGCTGTCCTCGCTGCGCCCGCCGCCCCTACCGTCGCCGCGCCGCAGGGAGACGCCGCCTGGCACCGGCTGGTGGGACTGCTGCAGTACCTGCATGGCGACTACGCCGGAGCGATCGCGACCAAAGACGCCGACGAGCTGGCCGAGCAGGAAGGGCTGATTCACGAAGCCGTCCTCGCGATCGACTCGCTGGGGGTGAAGGCCGAGCCGTACCGGGCGGCGGTGCTTTCGCTGAAGGCGCGCATCGACGAAGGCCAAGACCCCGAGCACGTACCGGCCGAGTGCCAGGCGCTGGCGTTGAAGATTCTGGAAGAGCAGAAGCTGCAGAGGGCTCCGCGGCGAACGCCCGACCTGAAGAAGGCCGAGGCGCTGTGGACGACGCACTGCACCCTCTGCCACGGCGCGAATGGCGATGCGAAGACGGCGATCGCTCCGACGCTGAACCCACCGCCGGTGAACTTCCACGACCCGGAACGGATGACGACGCTGACGCCGTACCGCGCGTTCAACACCAGCACGTTCGGCGTGAAGGGCACGGCGATGGTCGCGTTCACCCAGCTGAGCGAGGAAGAACGCTGGGCGCTGGGCTTCTACGCCTTCACCTTCCGCCAGCCGGCGTGTGACCACGTGCCGCCTGCGGCGACGCTGCAGGAGCTGGCGCAGGCGACCGACGAGACGCTCGCGGCGAAGTACGGGCAGGCAGAGGTTGCGTGTCTGCGGCTGAAGCTGCCGGAAGAGAAGGTGGCGGGCGGGTTGTTCGGGCCGGCGCGCGCGGGACTTCAGGAAGCGCAGCAGCTGTTCGCCGCGGGTCAGAAAGACGCGGCGCGCGCGGCGGTGGTCGACGCGTACCTGCTGGGCATCGAGCCAGTGGAGCCGATGCTTCGCGCGAGAAATCCGATCGCGGTGCGGGCGATCGAGAACGGGTTCACGCAGACGCGGGTGGCGGCGGACAAGGGCGAGAACTTCCAGGCAGAGTCGGCGGCGCTGCTGAAGCTGCTCGAGCAGGTCGAGAGCGACGGCATGGCGAAGAGCGGCTTCTGGTCCGTCTTCCTGGCCGCCCTCTTCATTCTGCTGCGCGAGGGCTTCGAGGCGCTGGTGGTGGTGGGCGCGCTGTTGGCGGTGTTGAAGAAGCTGAACGCGCAGGCCCAGGTGCGCATCGTCTACGCGGCGGTCGCGGCGGCGCTGCTGCTGGGAATTCTGGCGTTGGCTTTCGCGCAGAAGGCGCTGGCCGGAGCGAACCGCGAGTGGCTGGAGACCCTCGTCGCGTTCTTCGCGGTGGCGATGCTGCTGTACGCGGCGCTGTGGCTGAACGCGCGCTCGACCATGAGCAGCTTCATGACGGACCTTCGCGGGCAGATGACGTCGGCGCTGGGCAGCGGCAGCAGCCTGGGGCTCTTCACTGTGGCGTTCACGGCGGTGGGGCGCGAGAGCTTCGAGACGGCGCTGTTCATTCAGGGGCTGGCAGGTGACTCGGCGGAAGGGGCGCTGTGGGGCGCCGGGGTGGGGCTCGTCGCGGTGGCGATTCTGGTGGTGGTGATTCGGAAGGTGGGGTTCGTGCTGCCGATGAAGACGCTGTTCAGCGCGTCGACGGCGCTGCTGCTCGCGACCGCGGTGATGGTGCTCGGCAAGGGGCTTCATGGACTGCAGGAAGTCGGCGTGCTCGGCCTGAAGCCGATTCCCTTCATCGAGCTTCCCGTGCTCGGGATTTATGCGGACGCGGTGACGCTGATTCCCCAGGTCCTGATGGGGATCGCCGCTGTGTGGTGGTGGAGGCGGACGATCGCTGTTCCGCCCCGCGCGACGCCAGTCGCGACGTGAGCTTCAGGGGCCGTGAAGGACAGTGCGGCACTGCCCGACGGCCCAGGTCTCCGAAGCATCGGTTCCCAAAATCGCAAAACAGACGGTTAGAGGTTCGTGAGTCTCCTGAACACTTCTCAGCCGTGATTGCTGTGGACAAACGGCCTCTATCGTTTGATCGCACCGACCTGAAACGAGTTCGTCGGATGATCCATGCAGCGGAATCCGTACGCGTTGAACCCACTGAAGCCGGTGACGGTGGTCGTACTGCCGAAATTGCTGATGTTGAGATCGTTGTCACCGCAGCTTTGTTCGACTGAGTGACCGAATCCGGAAAACTTCACCGAAGCATTGAAACCAACTTGGACGCACTTCGGGCTGAATGCCGAGCCAGTGATCTGAATCGTCCCCCCGTCGTAAGGCTTGTAGTCGCCGCTGAAGCAATTCGCCGGCAGCCCAACGCATTTAGGCACGTGACACTCATTCGTCGCCGTCTCGCACAGCTTCGCGCCGGTACAGTCGGCGTCCAAGCAGCATGCCGCGGTCGGCACGCATCGAACGACGCCGCACGCTTTCTCACCTGCAGCGCAGGCCACCGTCTGCGTCTGGGTGCCCGCGTCGAGTCCGGTCGCTGAGGCAGTGAGCGTGGGCATCGTCTGGGCTTGCTCGTTGAAATAGACGCTGAGCGTGCTCGAGCCGGCAGGAATCTGGAACGACGAGGGCTTGCCGATGCACGCGCCGTCCCCGAAGAACTCGGTGGTGGTCGTGCTGGACGTAAACGTCACGGTCACCGCCGCGCCCGCGACCACCGGAGCACCGCAGGCATTCTGCAACTCGACCTTGAACGCCGCCGAGCAAGCGCGCGCGTTGATCGTCTGCGCTGCGGACGTGATGCCCAACCGCGAAGCGCCCGTCGCCATGCAGCCGCCGTCTTGCTGCATGCCGCCGCCAGAGCCGGATCCGCCGCCAGAGCCGGATCCGCCGCCCGTGCCGATCCCTCCGCCAGAGCCGCCGCCCGCTGCGTCGCCGCCACCAGATCCAATGCCCCCGCCCGCTGCATCGCCGCCGCCCGTGCCACCCGCATCTGGATCCACCGAACCCGTCGAACACGCTGCCAGCAGCGATGAGACAACGACCGCACCCAGCCTCGAAGAGATCTTCACCGACGCACCATAAATCAGAGCCGATCGATTGATCGACTGTCGGGCCCCCTGCGGCTAACTTCGGCGCCCGATGCGACCTTCAGTTCCCCTCATTGCCGCTCTCACGTTCGCCCTCTCGGGCTGCTTCAACTTCGACGCTGCCTACGACAAGTACTGCACGCTCAACCGCTGCGACGGCGGCGGCTCGGCGACGGGTGGCGGCACAGGGACAGGCGGCGGCAGTGCAGGCGGCGGTGTCGGCGGAGCAGCCGGTGGTGGATCGGGCGGGGCAGCGGGCGGTGGAACCGGAGGCAGCGCAGGCGGCGTCGGGGGTGGAGGTGGTGGGGGCGGCGCGGCCGGCGGTGGAAGCGGCGGCGGAACTGGTGGTGGCTCCGGCGGTGGCGCGGGTGGTGGCATGGGAGACGCGGCCTGCGACTCGGGCCTTTGCTACGTCCGCAGCTACGACATCCCCAAACTTCAGATGAGAACCATCACCGCGGTGACGCCGAACGCCGTTTTCGCAGGAGGGGACGAAGGCACCGTGGTTCGTTGGGACGGGACGTCTTTCTTCCCGACCAAAACGCCGAACAACACAGGAAATATCTGGGCGGTACACGGCGTGTCGCCCAACGCGGTTTGGGCGGGCGGAGGCGCAGGTGGCCGAACCAATCAGTGGAACGGTAGCGACTGGGTTCCGTACCCAAACAACGCTGTCAGCACCGGCAGTAAGAGCATCTGGGGCGTCTACGCGCTGTCCGACGGTGGCGCTCTTGCCGGAGCCAGCAACGGCGAGTTGTTCCGCTGGGTCGGCGGCGTATGGACCTTGGAGGCTGTCACCGAAAACGACTACCTCGACGACATCACCGGCTGTAACGACGAGGAGCAGGTCTACGTCGTGACCTATAAGGGCAACGTCTACCGCTACAACGCCGACGGTGGCTTCGCGCTCGAATACACAGGAACCACTATCCTCGACTCGCTGCACTGCCACCCGACGGGCGGATCGTGGGCGGTGGGTGAGAGCGGACTCGTGCTTAAGCGCAACGACGCGACCAACGGTTGGGAAGTCCAGGCGCTGGGGCTCACCAGCGACCTGTTCTCCGTCTGGACGTCTGACCAGAACGAGACCTGGATCGTCGGCGGTCAACGCACGTTGATACGGGTGGTGCCCGACGCCGGAATGAAGTCGTACAACCTGCCGCCGTACCAGCTCGGCTACTTCCACGATGTGTCAGGCGTCGGGGACAACCTCTGGGTCGCCGCCAACTACGCCCCCAGCGCCACGCACGACGGCGGCGTCATCGTCCACTTCAAGATCGGCCCCCCGTAACTCCGAGCTTCGCAAGCCGCGCCGCGATGTTGGCGAGCGCGGTGTCGACGATGGAATCCTCCTGCGCGGCGCTCAGTGAGCCGAGCCCTTCGCGCGCAGTCTCGTCTCTCATCTTTCTCTCTGCCCGCCGCACAGCGGCCGGAAGTCCCTGGGTGCCGAAGGTGCGGCGCATCATCTCGCTCAGCTCCTTTCCGTACTCCCAGAGCTCGCGCCGCACAGGCGCAACCAACCGCGGCAACAGCTCGTCGGCCAGCTGCCAGGCGACGCGCACGTGCACCGCTTCATCCTTCAACGTCTCGGCCAGCACCTGCCGAACGACGGGGTGCTTCGTCGCCGCGTGCCGCGCCCGAATCAGCTCGAGCGACACCGTCTCACTGAAGCACCCGTTCGCCAGGGCCCAGACGGCGACCGCGACTTCGCTCGGGTCGGCCAGGCCACGCGGCGCGTAGCCCAGACCTTCCGGAACATCCTCGTCGTAGCCACCCAGCGCGTCGGCCAGCTCGCGCGACAGCACCGCGTGGCGCACCTCATCGGCGGCGATCGAGACATACGCGCCGAGCGTTCGAAGCGCGGCGCCTTCGCGAACGAGCGCGAGCACCACCTGGCTGATCGCCGGAATCGCCGCGTACTCGGACCACGCGCGCTGCGACCAGAACCTGCGCGCGGAATCGTTCGAGGGAACAACTCCTTCTGGCAGCGTCTCGAGCCGGTCGCGCTTGCCCTGCGCCACCCGCAACTGCTTCCACGCTTCGCTGCCCAGCGGCAGCGGCACCTTTCCGCTCACTTCTTCTTCGGCTTCGCGGTGCCCCACAGCGCGTCGACTCCGGCCGACGGGGCCAGCTGCGCCTTCTCTTTCACCGAGAACTCGTCTTCCAGGTCGAAGCGCGACCGCTCGGGACTTTCCGCCACGTCCTTCACGCCCAGCGACGTCATCAGCGAGTCCACCGCCGCATCGACCTCGGAATCCTTCAGCTCTTTCGTACCGCCCATGCGTGGAATCAACACTGGACGTCATGCGGGGCGCAACCCCGTTAAGAAGAAACCACCCACCCCTCTCGAGCGTAAGAAGCCCATGAACTTGTACAACCTGATGTTTGCCCTCGTTCTTCTGGTCGGTTCCGTCGCCGTCGCCCAGGCGCCTCAGCGCGAGACCGTCATCCTCGCCGGCGGCTGTTTCTGGGGAATGGAAGACCTGCTGCGCAAGATTCCCGGCGTCCTCTCGGTCGACGTCGGCTACTCCGGCGGCAAGACTGACAAGCCCGACTACAACCAGGTGCACGGCGGCAAGACGGGCCACGCCGAGGCCGTGCGCGTGGTGTTCGACCCGACGAAGCTCAAGTTCGAAGACCTGCTTGAGAAGCACTTCTTCAAGATGCACGACCCGACCACCCTCAACCGCCAGGGCAATGACGTCGGCACCCAGTACCGGTCGGCCATCTTCTTCACCACGAAAGAGCAGCGCGCGACCGCCGAAGCCGTGAAGGCCCGCGTCGACAAGTCGGGCAAGTGGAAGAAGCCCGTCGTCACCGAGATCGCCGAGGCTGGGCCGTACACGCTCGCCGAGGACTACCACCAGGACTACCTGGTGAAGAACCCGGGCGGGTACACCTGCCACTGGATGCGCGACTGACTCAGCTGACCCGGTAACGAGCTCCGTCGAGCGCCACCCTGCCCTCGCGCATCAGCTTGCCGAGGATCGCCAGCGTGCTGCGTTCAGCGATCGGCAACACGAAAGCGTTCACGTCGTCGTACGCCTTCGGCACCAGCTCGTCGATCGACATCGGCTCGGTGAGCGCGGCGAGCACCTTCTCTTCCCGCCACAGCCGGTGCTTCACGTACTCGGCGAGCTTCCCCGGCCCATCAGGAATCGCGGGGCCGTGCGAGGGGTACAGCGTCGTCACCGGCAGCGCCTCGAGCCGGCGCAGCTGGGTCAGGTAGTCGCCCATGTCGCCTTCGGGAGGGTCGATCACGATCGTCCCCATACCCGCGACCATGTCGCCCACGATCGCCGCGCGCGACTGCTCGTCGTACAAGCAGATGTGCCCCTGCGCGTGGCCGGGCGTGTGGAGCACGTGCCACCGCATCGAGCCCAGCTGCAGCAGGTCGCCGTCGTTGAGGAAGCGGTCGGTGTTCACCGGCAGCCGATCTGCCGTGCGCGCGTGGGCCCAGACAGGAAGCTTCAGCTGCGACACGAGCCGCGCCAGCCCGCCGATGTGATCGCCGTGGTGGTGCGTCAACACCACTGCCCTCACCGTCGCGCCTTCCGCCTGAAGCTCGCGCAGCAACGCGACCAGCCGATCTGTCTCTGCGTCGTCCGCCGACCCCGGGTCGACCACGATCACGTCTTTCACACCAACCACGTACGCGTTGGTGTGCGTCGCCGGCGGCAGCGTCAGCGTCCGCAGCGGAAACAGCATCACCCCTTCCTGAAACTCGATGCGCTGCGCGACGTGGTCGACCAGGTGCTTCGCCGAAGACAGCGCCGCGCTCGAGAGCTTCACGTTCTCGAACTTGTCCATCACCGCCAACGCGTGGTGGTTCGGAGGGTGCAGCAGCGCCGTCCCCTGCCGCCACCGCAGCAACGCCTCATGCGGAGCGACCCACGCCCCTTCCGACAACTCCCCCGGCCACACCTCGGCGTCCTGCCCCACTGGCGCCTCGACCAGGAAGAACCGCGCATCGAAACGCACCGGCAGAAAGTCGGGCGTCACCCACCGGCCCGCCGGCACGAAGTCTTTCGCGTGCAACGTGAGCCCGTGCCTGCTCAGCAGCTCGACGAAAGGCGTCGTCTCGTCCAGCAGTGCGTGACGCATCGCGACTTGGTCGTCTTTCGACACCGGCTTCTCGCTGCGCGCGATCAACAGCCCCGCTTCCTCGAGCAGCTCGCGCGCCGCAGTCACGATCAACGCCGCGCCATCGCCCGTCGCGCCTTCGACCGGAAGGCTGCGGTCTGCCTTGTCCACCTTGCCGCCGGGAAACGCATAGAAGCCGCCCGCGAACCGCAGCTGCTTCTCGCGCTTGATCCAGAACACCTCGGCCTTCTCGCCCACGCGCCGAAACACAACCACCGCCGACGCGTCGCGCAGCGGCGCCTGGGGCACCTCGAACGCCGGCATTCCTGCCAATGGCTCGCTCATCGCGTCACCCCTTGCGTGACCTTCGCCACGATCGGTCTCGCCGCCTCAGCCTGCTCCGGCCGCACGTACACCCGGGACAACAACACCGCGCTCGCATAGCGCTGGTACAGCGGCGTGTAGTCCGAGATCGACGTCAGCCGCCCCGTCGAGAAATCGATCACGAACAGCGACGGCCCCTTGCCATCATGGAAGTACTTCGAGAGCACGCCGCGCGACTCGACCGAGAAGTGCTCGATGCCGCCCGCCGTCAGCGCCGCGTCGATCGCCTTCAAGTCGTAGCCCGTGTCGCGCTCGGTGAACTCGGCCACGCGCTTGAACCCGCGCCGCGTCACGATGCGATTGGCCCACTCGTTCTTCGAGCGCCGCAGCACGTGGTTCAGCTCGACGTCGTCGCACAGCAAGAACGCTTCGGGGTCCGCTGGAATCACGAACTCGCCCGGCGCCTCCTCGAAGTACTTCTTCAGCATGTGGTCGAAGCTCACCGACGTGTGGTGGAAGTAGACCGACAGGAACATGTGAAAGCGGCTCAGCAGGAAGTCTTCGAACGCGAAGGCCGCCGCGCGCGACAGGGCGAGCACCATCTTTCCTTCACGCTCCACCGCGTTCAGGTTCTGCACGATCCACTCGAAGTCATACCGGCCGTAGTTCACGCCCGTGTAGAAGCTGTCGCGCAGCAAGTAGTCCATGCGATCGGCGTCGAGCTCGCCCGACACCAGCGCGCGAAGCAGCGGCGACCAGTCGACGTTGCCGTCGGTGAAAGGCGAAGCGCCCGGCGGCTCGCGGCCCGTCACCAGCGAGGCGATGTGCGCCGCCGTCAGCCCGTGCGCTGCCACTGCAGCGGTCAGCTCCTTCGTCAGCGAGCTGTCCAACAGAATCTTGGCGGTGAAGTCCTCATGCGACGCGCGCTCGCCTTCGCCGTCGTCGAACCACGCCGGCAACTTCAAGCTGCTCTTCAACGGAGCAAACTGTTCCGACGCATGGCTGAACGGCATGTGCCCCAGGTCGTGGCAGAGCACCGCCATGCGCACCGCGGCGCGGAACTTCTCTTTCGCCGCAGCAGACAGCTTCGCGTTGGAGGCGACGACATCGAACAAGCGCGTGGCGACATGCATCGCGCCGAGGCTGTGCGCGTGTCGGGTGTGGGTGGCGCCGGGGAAGGCGAGCTCGCCGAAGCCGAGCTGCCGGACGTTGCGAAGCCGCTGGTAGAAGCGGCTGTCGATCACCGCGGTCTCTTCTTTCGTGACCGTCAACGTGCCGTGAATGGGATCGCGAATTCTCACGACGTCTCCTTACCGCCTTTGTGGCGAGGCCGGGTCGTGCTACTCGATGGTCACCCCACGTGCGCATCGCGATCCTTCACAACCGAGATCACCAGCTTCTGGAAGAAGATCCCGGCCGCGAAGCACGCGAAGATGTCGTGCGTGTCGCCGCCGCGCTGCAGGCCGCGCTGTCAGGCGGACGCCGCGAGGTCTCGCTGGTTCCCGTCGACGGTGACGTGCTCGGCGTCGGTCGCGCGCTCGAGACCGTTCGCGCCGACGTCGTCGTGAACCTGTGTGAATCGCTGGCCGCCGATGCGCGCGGCGAGATGCTCGTGCCGGCGCTGCTCGACCTTCTTGGCCTGCCTTACACCGGCTCGTCGGCGCTCTCGCTGGGCCTCTCGCTCCACAAGAACAAGGCCAAAGAGCTGCTGCGCGCGCGCGGCGTGCCGACCCCTGACTTCTGCGTCGTCGAGTCCGTCGCCGAGGTCGGCCACGTCAACCTGCCCTTCCCGTTGATCGTGAAGCCGTCGCGCGAAGACGCGTCGATGGGCATCGACTTCGACTCGGTGGTTCACGATCGCGCGTCGCTGGGCAAGGCCGTCGCGAAGGTCGTCCGCACTTTCCGTCAGCCCGCGTTGATCGAACGCTTCATCGATGGCCGCGAAATCTACGTGCCGCTGCTGGGCAACCGCCCGCGCGCCGCGCTTCCTCTTTCTGAAATCACCTTCGGCGCCGCCTTCGAAGGCAAGCCGCACGTCCTCAGCTACACCGCGAAGTGGGACGCGAGCTCGCCCGAGTGCATCGACAGCCCGAGCCGCAGCGTCACGCTGCCCGAGGAGCTCGAGACCCGCTGCGTCGACGTCGCGATCGCCGCCTTCGAAGCGCTCGACTGCCGCGACTACGGCCGCGTGGACCTCAGGGTCGATGCGTCGGGCCAGCCTTTCGTGATCGACATCAACCCGAACTGCGATCTCCACCCGCAGTCGGGTTACGCCCGCGCCGCCTCCGGCGCGGGCATTGCGTACGCCGACCTGGCGATGCACCTGGTGGAGCTCGCTCTGGAGCGCAGCAATGGAAATCAGGCCAATCGCCGTAGCCGACCGGCCGCAGCTCGCCGAGCTGCTCTCGCGAATCGAAACCTTCTCGTCGGACGAGGTTCTATGCGCGCTCGAGCTGATCGATCTCGCATCGACGCCGGGCAATCGTGACTACCAGGTCCTCGTGGCAGCACGAGAGACCGAGAAGAAGGTCGTCGGGTACGTCTGCTACGGCCCGACCCCGATGACGGAAGGCACCTTCGACCTCTACTGGATCGCGTCGGACCCCATCGTGCGCGGCCAGGGCGTCGGAGCAGCCCTCGTCTCTGCGATGGAAGGCGACATTCGCCGCCGCAAGGGCCGTTTGATTCGCATCGAGACGAGCGCGATGGAAGCGTACGGCCCGACCCGCGGCTTCTACGCGGCGATGCAGTATCGGGAAGAGAGCCGGTTCCGCGACTTCTACAAAGTGGGCGAAGACCTGATCATCCTCGCCAAGCGGCTATAGTCCGTGCGGCGCCCCCCCCATGAAACCCATCATCGCCCTCGCCATCGGCCTCATCAGCACCGCGGTCTGGGCCGAGCCTGAAGGCTACAGGCCGCCGCCCCCGCCGAAGCTCAGCGAAGCGATGACCGCGAAGCGCCCCATCAACGGCGAGTACATGGGGCTGTACCTGGTCGGAAAGAAGGTCGGCTACTACTTCACCAACCTGAAGTTCGTGCCGGGCCGCACCGACCAGGTCATCGCAGTGAGCGAGTTCATCTTCAACGCCAACGTCGGCGCGAAGGCGACGTCGCGATCTCTCAAAGACACCCGCATCTACGAGTCGAAGCCGGGGGGAAAGCTGCTGAGCTTCGTCGTCGAGCAGGCGGGCGACGGTGGAGACCAGACGCTCGAGGCCACCAACACCGTCACGGGCCTTCGAATCCTTCGCAAGCGGCCAGGCGTGCCGAACGAGGTGCTCACCCGCAAGCCGTCGCTGGAAGTCATCGAAGACGCCGACCAGGTGCGCGTGGCGATCAAGCGCGCAGGGAAGGTCTCGGGCACCATCACCGACAGCATGGACCTCGACAACTACGGCGTGGTCACCGAGTACAAGGGCAAGGAAACGAAGATGATGGGCGGGGTGAAGGTCGACACCTTCGTCGCCATCACCCTGTCGGAAAAAGAGAAGGTGCCGACCACGGCCTGGGTCGACAAAGACGGGCGCATCATCGAGGTCTCCTTCGGCGAGAGCATGAAGGCCGTCGGTGAGACGGAAGAAGTCGCGAAGCGCCCCAACACCGAAACGGTGGAAGTGTTCGGGCTCACGCGCATCACGCTGCCGAACCCGCCGTCGCCCGTGTCGCGCGAGATTCCCGGCGAGATGAAGATGGTGGTCACCGGCCTGCCCGAGAGCTTCCGCAAGGACACGTACCGCCAGAAGTACAACCACGTCGGCGGCAAGACCGAGATCACGATTACCGCGCTGCCCGTGAAGCCCAAGAAGCTGCAGCGCCCGCTGGTCGACCCGAACGGGGGCACGAACCTGAAGTCGACGCTGGCGGTCGAAGCCGACCACCCGGAAATCGTCGCGCTCGCGAAGAAGATTCTGGGGCCCGAGAAAGACGCCTACGCGTCGGCGCTGAAGATCTCGGCCTGGGTCGGGCAGAACATGGTGAAGGACTACGGCAGCTCATCTGACCGCGCGACGGACGCCCTGCGGAAGATGCGCGGCGACTGCACCGAGCACGCGTTGCTCACGACGGCGCTGCTGCGCGCGTCGGGAATTCCGGCCAAGCGCGTCGACGGCGTCGTCTACATGATGAACGACGACAACATCCCCGCGCTGTACTGGCACGAGTGGGTCGAGGCGTTCGTCGGAGAGTGGACGCAGCTCGACCCCACGTTCGGCCAGGCGGTGGCGAACGCGACCCACTTCCAGGTGGGGGAAGAAGGAAGCGCAGAGATCACTCCGCTGATCGGGCAGATCAAGGTGCTGAAGGTTCAGTGACCCGCTTCGGCAGGTTCGAGCTCATCCAACGCCTCGCAGTCGGCGGCATGGGTGAGGTCTTTCTCGCGCGCGACGGCGGCGCGGGCGAGCCGCTGGTGCTCAAACGAATTCTTCCGCACCTCGCCGGCAACACCGAGTTCCTCGATCTGTTTCTCGAGGAGGCGCGCATTCAGGCCCGGCTGAACCACCCGAACGTGGTGCGAATCGTCGAGCTCGGCGACGTCGACGGCGCCTGGTACCTGCTGATGGAGCGCGTCGAGGGCGTCGACCTGCGAAAGCTGATGCGCGGGCCGCTGCAGCTCGGGCTCGCCTGCCGGATCGCTGCAGATGTCGCGGCGGGCTTGAGCGCGGCGCACGCGGCGGTCGATGCGCAGGGGAGATCGCTGCAGGTCGTGCATGCCGATGTGTCGCCGCACAACGTGCTCGTGTCTTTCGGCGGCGAGGTGAAGCTTTTCGACTTCGGCGTCGCGAAGGCGGCCGGTCGGTTCGCCCGCGACGACGAGGCGCTGCGCGGCAAGTTCCCGTACATGTCTCCCGAGCAGGCCGCCGGCGAGCGTCTCGATTCCCGCAGCGATCTGTTCGCGCTCGGCGTCGTGCTCTGGGAGCTCATCACTGGAAAGCGCCTCTTCGAAGGCCGCAGCGATCTCGACACCATGAACCGCGTGCTCGCGTGTCAGGTCGAGTCACCCGGTGGGCCCGTCGCTGACGCCGTGCTGCGCGCGCTGCAGAAGCAGCCGGCGAAGCGGTTCGGGACGGTGGCAGAGTTTGCGGCCGAGCTCCTTCCACATGCGGCGTCGCAGCAGGACCTCGCTGTACGCGTCGGCGGGCTGCAGCGCCCAGGCGGCTCATCCCTCGACTTCTCTCGGGATGAACGGAAGCCTTCTGCTGTCCCCTCCCTGCCCCCGTTCACCCTGAGCCCGTCGAAGGGTGAGCATGCGCAGAGGTCGGTGTTGCTCCCTTACGAGGCGCTCGCGCTCACCCAGCTGCGCGCGTTGCCAGCGGGCTTCAGCCTCGAGGCGGCCGAGGCGACAATTGAAGTGACGCTCGAGTTTCCCGACGCGCCGTGGGCGCTCGACATCGTGCAGGCCCTTCGCGACAAGGGCCACTTGCGCAGCTGGGACCACGAAGGCGAGCTGCGGTTCTCGGCCTAAACCGACTTCAGCAGCGCCTCGACCTCGGCCTCTGAATTCACCGGCGCCTGGCAGCTGAAGTTCCGGCACAGGTACGCGCCCGCGCGGGTCTTCCCATCCAGCGTCTCGGCCAGGACCTTCGGCACCGCAGCGCCCGACCGATGAAGCGCCACGTGCACCGTCGGGCTGAACACCCGCGCCGTCACCTTCACCAACGCCGCCGAATCGATGATCGTCAGATCCGCCGCTCCGTCGAGCAGTGCATCGGCCGCGAGCATCAAGTGCCCGTAGCCCATCGGGTTCTCGAGACACTCGCTGCGGGTACGCTCCAGATACTTCCGTGCCTGGTCGAGGTGCCGCACCCGCCCCGTCAACGCCGCCACGGCGACCTGCGCCTCCGTCAACGTCGACGCCCCCGACGGGAACGCGTTGTCGTAGAGCGCGTAGGTCGGCACCAGCAGGTCGGCCTGCCCGTGCGGCGCGGCGAGGTACGCCTGCCTGGCGTCATCCCAGAAGAGCTTCACCGCCAGGTCGGCCAGCGACTCGGCCGCCTCGAGGTACTTCGCGTCGAAGGTCGCCTGGTACAGCGCGCAGAGCCCCGACGCGAAATCGCCGTAGTCCTCGAGCATGCCGACATGCTTCGGCGCCCCGCCCTGCCACGCGCGGAACAACGTCCCATCGGGCTTGCGCAGCTTCGCGAGAAGGAAGTCGGCCGCCTTCACCGCCATCGCCGCCCACTCAGGCCGTTCGAACACGCGCGACGCGTGCGACAGCCCGCGCAACATCAGCCCGTTCCACCCGAGCAGCACCTTGTCATCGCGCCCCGGCGGCACCCGCTGCGCCCGCGCGTCAAAGAGCTTTTTCCGAAGGTCCGGCAGCTCGCCTTCCGTCGCCATCCCCAGCACCGTCGTGCCGTGCTCGAAGTTGCCACCTTCTTCGACGCCGAAGTGCGCGGCGGCCTTCTTCGCGTCTTCGAAGCCCAGCACTTCCTCGAGCTGCTTCGGCGTCCACGCGAAGAACTTCCCTTCTTCTCCTTCGCTGTCGGCATCCTGCGCTGCGTAGAAGGCGCCGTCGGGCGACACCATCTCGCGCTGCAGGTACTCCACCGTTTCCAGGACCACCTTCTTCCACAGCGGCCGCGGCTGAAGCTGCTGTGCTTCGGAGTACAGGTGAAGCAACTGGGCGTTGTCGTACAGCATCTTTTCGAAGTGCGGCACGGCCCAGCGTTCGTCGACGCTGTAGCGGGAGAAGCCGCCGCCCAGCTGGTCGTAGATTCCACCGCGCGCCATCTTCTCGAGAGTCATCAGCGCAGCGTCGAGCATCGGTTGTTCCCCCGACCGCCGGTAGCCGCGCAGCATCAACGCCAGGTTCATCGGGTTCGGGAACTTCGGGCCGCGCTTGCCGAAGCCGCCGTGCACCGGGTCGATGATGCCGGTGAGCAGCCGCGCGCTGTCGGCGATGTCGGCCGGGACCAGCGTCGACGGTTTCGCGTCCAGCCCCGTCGCGCAGTACTGCGCCAGGCCCGCCTTGAAGTTCTTCGCCTGCTCTTCGATGTCCGACCGCTTGTTCGCGTAGGCGTCGTGGAGCCCCTGCAGCAGCAGCGAGAAGGCAGGCAGCCCGTGCCGGTTCTCGGGCGGGAAGTACGTGCCGCCGTAGAAGGGCCGCAGGTCCGGCGTGAGGAACACGGTCAACGGCCAGCCGCCGCCGCGCCCCATCAGCTGCACCACGCCCTGGTACAGCTGGTCGACGTCCGGCCTCTCTTCGCGGTCGACCTTCACGTTGATGAAGTGCGCGTTCATCAGCTCCGCCGTCTGTTCGTCCTCGAAGCTCTCGTGCGCCATCACGTGGCACCAGTGGCAAGCCGAGTAGCCGACTGAGAGGAGAATCGGCCGGTCTTCCTTCTTCGCGCGTTCCAGCGCTTCCTCGCCCCACGGGTACCAGTCGACCGGGTTGTCCTGGTGCTGCTTGAGGTACGGCGAGCTCTCTTGCGCGAGTCGGTTGGCCATGACGCGCGAAACGTAAGCCGTTACGTCTCGGCAATGGCCAAAACACCACCGTGGGAAAAGCCGAAACCGCCGGGCAAGAAGAAGAAGCCGCTGACCGCCGAGCAGAAGGCGTGGGCGAGAGACCGGGCGAAGAAGGCCGGGCGCCGCTACCCGAACCTTTTCGACAACATGGCCGCCGCGAAGCGCGGCTAAGCCGGCAGCAGGCTCGCGACGACGGTGCCCACCGGAGCGATCTCCGCGCCGACGGACGCCGTCACGCGCAGCAGCCTTTCGAGGTCTTTCGGAGTGACGCCGAACTCGGTCGGGCTCTCGCTGACGTCGTGCGAGTACAGAATCAGCCACCCACCGTTACCGGCGAGCGTGTCGAGGAGGCGCAGCGCGCGGTCGAGGTGCTTGCCGCGCGAGTAGAGCTTGTTGCCCTTGAGCAGACTGAGGTCGACCTTGCCGCGGTGAAGGCCGGGGAAAATCGACCGCATGCTCGCGAAGCGCCCGGCCAGCTGTGCCTTCTGCTCGGGCCGCAGCCGGCCATACGGGTACGCGAAGTGGGCGAGCTGTTTCCCCGGCAGAGCGGCCTCGAAGGCCTGCGCGTTCTGGTCGAGGTCACCTTCCACCGTGCGCCGCGACGCCGTCATCAGGTCCAGGTGCGAGTGGCTGTGGCAGCCGAGCTCGTGGCCGTGATCGCTGACGTGCTGTAAATCTTCACGCGTGAACCCGGGGCCATTGGCCGTCATCAGCCCCATCGCCACGTAGTAGGTCGCGCGCGTGTTCTGCGACTCCATCACCTGCGCCCCGGCGAGCGCGGCCGATCTCGGAAAGTCGTCGAAGCTGAAAGAGACGACCTTGCGGCCAGACGCCAGGCGCGCAAACCGCGGGCTCACCCTCGGCGTCAGCACCCGGGTGCCGTGGTACAGCGCGCTGTCGACGAGGCGTTTGAGCAATGCGGTCAGGGCCCCGGCTTCTTCCGATCGGGATACCGGTTCACCCGGAACGGTGGCATCCACAGAATCTTCCCGAGCCCACCCGACGCGACGCAGAGAAAGCGCTTCGACAGGTCGGGCTTTACCACGCAGGTCACCACCGCCAGCGCGGAGCCGAGGGCGGCCTGCACCGCTCCGAGCGCCATCCACATCGCAGCCTCGCGGCGGTTCGGGTGCTCGGACATCACGCACACCGAGGTGCGCACCTGCCCAGCGCTGAACCGCCGCTTCAGCAAGAACCGCATCGTGAGCCGGTCTTCGCCGAAGTACTCGACGACGCGCGCCGCTGGGCACCACTGCAGCCTTCGGCCCTTCGCGATCAGGCGACGAATCAGCGCCGAGTCTTCACCGCCCGACAAACCGAGAGAGGGAAGAAAGGGCTCGGCGGTGTCGAAGCAGCTGCGCACGAAGAGCGAGTTGCCCGACCCCAGCGACGCGACCCGCCACACCGGCACCGGGCCCGCTGCTTCCGGGAAGTCGCGCGTCATCTCGGCCTCGAAGAGCGCGGCGTCGTCACGCTGCGGCCCTTCGAACCTGCCCTTCACGGCTCCGAAGACGGCATCGGCGCTCGACACCCGCTGCGCCTCGACCAGCGCCGCCAGCCAGCCAGGCTCCGCCTCTTCGTCGTCGTCGAGGAAGGCGATGTGCTGCCCCTGCGCCGAAGCGACGCCCTTGTTTCGCGCGGCCGAGATTCCGGCCACTGGCTCGTGGATCCACCGCAGCATCAGCCCGGGTTCCGCCGCCTGCGCTGCGACCACGGTGGGCTGCGCCGAGCCGTCGGGCGAGTTATCGACCACCACCACTTCGAAGTCCGCGAAGGCGAGGCCCACCTGCCGTTGGCAGCTGCGCAGCGCCCGCAACAGGGGCTCGGGCCGCCGAAAGGTGGGAACGACGATGGTGACGGCCCGCGCGAACAAGGGTGCCGATAGTAGTCCGCCGGGCCGTTGGGCGTTATTGAAGAGGCATGAAGCCAGTCACGGTCTACAGCACCAACTATTGCCCCTACTGCCGCCAGGCCGAGCAGTTCCTCAAGGCCCGGGGCGTACCGTTCGAGAACATCGACGTGACCGAGGACGACGCGATGCGGACGAAGCTGGTCGAGCTTTCCGGCCAGCGCACGGTGCCGCAGATCTTCATCGATGGAAAACCCATCGGCGGCTACTCGGACATGATGGCCCTGCAGCGAAGGGGCGCGCTCGACGCGCTGCTCAACGACTGACGCGGGCGAGCTCGTCGACCAGCAGGCCGCCGACCTTTCGCGCACCCGCGGTATGTCCCAGGCCGACTTTGCGCAGACGAGCCGGGCCCCTTCACCGCCGATGGGCCGAAGAGCGTCGAGAGCTTCCGCAAGCTGAAGGCGGTCGCGGTCGAGCACCCGAACGTGTCGGTGCGCCTCGGGCACCAGCAGTAGCCCTTTGCCTCAGGCGGCTTTCGTCCGCGCGGCGAGCTTCGTCTGAATCGCGCGGCGCAGGTCGTCGTGGCGGTATGGCTTCTCGAGACACTCGACGGTCGAGCTCTCGAGGAACTGCTGGGTCTCGGGGGTGAAAGCGCCACCAGTGACGAAGATGAAAGCGTCGGCGGTGGGGCTCGCGCGCTTCTGCAGCTCGACGTACAGGTCGATGCCATTCATCCCGGGCATCATCACGTCGCAGAGGATGACGTCGAAGGGCGCTGCGGATTCGATGAGCTCGAGCGCGGCGAGGCCGCTGCTGACCCAACGCACGTCGTGGTCTTTCTGCAGCGAACGGCACAGGGCCTTGCCGACCATCGCCTCGTCGTCGACCACCAGCACCCGCGGCGTCGTCGACAGCGCAGCCACCACGGGCAGCGGCGGAGCGACCATGACCTTCACCGGCACCACCGCGGGCGGCAACCGCACCCGCACCAGACAGCCGCCCTGCGCGCCGTCGAGCACCGTGATGTCGCCGTTCATCGCCGAGATGAGGCCGTGGCAAATCGAGAGGCCGAGGCCCGGACCCACGCCCTGCGGCTTGGTGGTGAAGAACGGGTCGAACACACGCGCGCGCAGCTCGGCAGGAATTCCAGGGCCCGTGTCTTCGACCTCGATGGTGGCCCAGCCTTCGGCGTCGGTGCCGATGCGAACCCAGATGCGGTGGCGATCGCGGTCGCCGCCCTTCAGCGCCTGCGACGCGTTGACGATCAGGTTCAGCACCACCTGGCCGAGCTTCGCTTCGTGCGCCATCACCTTCGGCGCTACCTGGAAGTCCTTCACCAGAATCGCGCGGTAGCGGACCTCGTTCCACGCCATGCCCAGCGTCGATTCGATCAGCGGCTCGAGCGCGACGGCCTGCACCACGCCTTCGTCGACTTCAGAGAAGTGTTTCAGGTCGCGAACGATGACGCGTACGCGTTCGACGCCGGTGAGGGCGTCGTTGAGCACCTCGAACACCTCGTCGAAGTTCGTCGCGCCGCCGTGCAGCTCGGACAGCGCAAACTCGAGGTTCGACTTGATGAAGGCGAGTGGGTTGTTGATCTCGTGCGCGACGCCAGCGGCCAGAGTGCCCACCGAGGCCATGCGGTCAGAGATGGCGAGCTTCGCCTTGAGCTTGTGCTGCTCGGTGACGTTCTCCATCGCGCCGAGCATCTGCACCGGCCGGTTGTCGGCGTCGGTGAGGAGGAACCCACGCGCGAGGAAGGAAGCGTAGGTGCCGTCGCCCAGCCGGAAGCGGAACTCACAGGTCCAGTTCGTGCCTTCGGCGATCGCCTTCGTGATGTGGCCGCGCGCGCGAGTGGCGTCCTCGGGGTGCAGTTGCTCGATCCACCAGTTGCCCGTGGTGCCCAGCTGCTCGGGCCCGTAACGAAGCGCAGCGGCCGTGCCTTCGTGCCAGTGAATGTTCAACGTCGCCAGGTCGACCTCCCAGTTGATATCGCCCGTCGCCATCGCGAGAAGGCGGAAGCGTTCGTCGGCGCGGCCATGCGCGCGGGCGGCGAGCGCGACGGACACCATGTCGGCGACGGAGGCCGCGAAGTCCTGCTCTGCCAGCGTCCACTCGCGCGGTTGACCGATGTGCTCGTGCACCAGCACGCCGAACAGCTTGCCCTCGTGCCACACGGGCACATCGAGCCGGGAGCAGACGCCGGCCGACCCGAGCATGGGCGCGGCCGCCATTCGCGCGTCCGTTTTCACCTCGTCCGCGACAAGCGACCGGCGCTCGCGCAGCGCGGCGAAGTATTTCGGCAACGACGGCGAGACCACCTTGGCGCCCTTCTCGAAACCAGGCGGATCGCGAACGGCGAGCAGCTCGCACTGCAGCTGCGTCTTGGTCGAATCGATCGCCCAGTAGCCGACGCGCGCGCAGTTCAGCGTCAGACCGTCGACGTGCAACAGCTGCTTCAGCGCACCATCGAAGTCGGTTTTGTCCAGCTGGGCGAGAGCCCCAATCACTTCCCGATGACTGGACACACGCTTCGCGTAAAGCAGAGGGGATGCCACGCGCGACCGGCTGAAATAACTGGGGGTGCGCCGGGTCAAAACCGACACTGAGGTGTGCGATGACCTGCCCTGAGGTCAGTCGAGAATCCACCGGAGTGGATCAGACTGGGTGTGCCGGCTGGTCAGGTCGATCTTCTTCGGGCCAATTACCGCGCCGGCCGGAGTCACCAGCTCGACCTGGTGCGGCCCCGCTTCCAGGTCAAGTAACCGCGGCGCGAACCCGACGCTCTTGCCGTCGACTTTAATTTCACTGCGCTGGGCGCCTTCGCCGCCAATCACCAGGAATCCACGGCCCAGAGGCTTCGGCGCAGTCACTGCGGCTTTCGCCGTCTGCGGCTTCAACTTGGGAGTCGGCGCGAGGGCCTGAGCCGGTACC
>Ga0105048_10000321_pt1 | contig 71179 bp, 52 predicted proteins | sample MAT05_FD_78382 | JGI IMG/M metagenome (GOLD analysis project Ga0105048, IMG submission 78382) | Freshwater microbial communities from Lake Fryxell liftoff mats and glacier meltwater in Antarctica - MAT-05 | ecosystem: Environmental > Aquatic > Freshwater > Ice > Liftoff microbial mat | place...
AGAGCTTGTTTGATCTGCGCCGGGCCTCTGCAATTCAGAATCTCGAAGAGGTGCACCGCACGTTCAGGGCTGCGGCGTAAGTAGCTGAAATCAATGATAGTTCAACCCGTTCGGCGCTCTAGGTGGATCGCGCGGACTCGGTTTCTATGCGCTCGTCTGCTCGCTGAGCGCACCGATGAAGGGGCGCTTCCCCCGGTCTTCCGGCACTTGCCAAGGATCGCGCCCATGTAGCCTCCCACCGGGGGACCTGGCGACCGGGTGATGTCGGAACGGGTACGGGACGCCGCTCTCACGGGGCGCCCTCGGCCAGGGTGGCGCTACCGGCGGGATGAGCACGGGGCTCGGCACCCGACGAGCCGGTGCCGCCGGGTGCCCCGCAGCCTCTACGGGGCAAATGAGCCGTGCCTCCGTGGCCTCCGCGGCGCCAATCACCTTGACGACCCTTGCCAAAGCGGGCGATCCTGCTGGACGATGCTACCGCTGCGCGATTCGAAGAGCGGCCTCCGCGGCCTGGGCCGGCCGGTGCGGCTCTTCCTCTCGTACGCTCCCAGGGACGAGCCCTACCGAGAAGAGCTGGGCCGACACCTGGAGTCGCTCCGGCGAAACGACATCATCGAGGTGTGGCACGAGGGGCTCGTCGTCGCCGGTGAAGACCAGGAATACGAGCGTCGGCGGCGCTTGGAGGAAGCCGACGTCATCCTGCTCCTCGTCAGCGCCGATTACCTGGCGTTCCACAGCGCCTACGCCGAAATGGAGGCTGCTCTGGCGCGCCAGCAGCTCGGGACGACGCGCGTCGTGGCGCTCCTCCTGCGCCCGGTCTCTCTCGAAGGATTGCCGGTCAATCGGCTCCAGTGGCTCCCGCGCGGCGGACACCCAATCAGCCTCTGGCCCTCTCGCGACGAGGCGTGGGTCGACGTCGTCCAGGGGATCCGCAACGTGATCGATTACTCGGTGACGCGGTCGAATTCCAGCCCACCACCCCACCCGCCACCCCGGCCGGGCGCGATGCCGCTGAGCCCCGCAACAAGCCTGACCGCGCGCGCTCTGCCGTCTCCGCCTGCCTTCGAGCTGGCCTTGCCCCTGACCGTCCCGGTGCGCGCGCCCGAGCCGATGAGGCCGACTCTGCCCCTCGGCGACATCTTTCGGCGGGGCAAGCAGCCCGACGTGACCTTCGTCGAGCCCTCGCAGCTCAAGCTGCTCAAGGTGCATCTCCGCACCATGGGTCAAGGGCTCGTCGTCGAAGGCCCGTCGGGGATCGGCAAGACCACCGCGGTCAACAAGGCCCGAGAGGCGATCGCGCCGGCTGTCCCCCATCGCCGGGTCCGAAGCCTCGTCCCCGGCGATCTCCTCCTCCTCGACGAGGCGCTCTCGAGCGGATTCACTGGCCACCTCTTCATCGACGATTTTCACCACCTCGACGAGGCGCGGATGCGCAACGTCGCGAGCGCGATCAAGGTCCTCGCCGACGACAGCCGGGACGACGCCAAGATCACCGTGATCGGGATCAACCCCGTCGGCGTCTCTCTCATGCACAACTTCCCCGATCTCGCGGGCCGGTTCGATCGCGTCTCGATGACCCGACAGCCCGACCCGTGCATCGCCGAGCTGATCACCCGCGGCGAGACGGCGGCGAACGTCACCTTCCTCCGCCGCGACGAGCTGATCAACGCGGCGGCGGGCAGCTTCTTCACGGCGCAACAGCTCTGCTTTCACGCCTGCGTCCGCGCGGGTATCGACGAGACCCAGCCCACCCCGACCGAGGTTGATCTCGGGGTCCACGCGGTGCTCGACGCCGTGATGGACTCGCTCGACAACAAGTATCATGACCGCCTGCGGAACTTCTCGGCGTGGGACCGGGCGCGGGGCCGGCCGGGCGCCTTCCTCGCGCTCCTCTGGCTCCTGTCGCGCGATCCGGAGGGCTTCGTCTCCGTGGTTGAAGCTGGCCTCCAGTTCCCAAAGCTCGATGAGGCCTTTGCCTGGCTCGGCGCAGGCAACCTGGAGAGCGCCTTCGCCGGCATTCCCGGGCTGTCCGAGCTCTTCTACTTCAACGCTCGGGCCGGCGTCCTGACCGCCGAGGATCCCCAGCTCGTCTTCTACCTGAGCCACATGAGCTGGACCGACTTTGCCCGTCGGAGCGGCCACGCCCAGGTGCGGCTCGACCCCGGCGGCATGCTCGTCTTCACGGGCACAGGCCCGGTGACCGGGAGCTTCGAGGCGGTGTCGTCGATACCGCCCTCCTCGGTTCTCCACCTCTCCGACTTGCACTTCGGCACGCTGGAGCAGGCGACGCTCTGGTGTGGCCAGCTCGCCGAGGACCTCCGTGAGCTGGACTGTGCCCGGCTCGACGCGGTGATCCTTTCAGGCGACATCTCGAACCGCGCGGCGCCGGACGAATACGACGCCGCGAAGGCGCTCCTCGCGGGCCTCATGGCGGAGCTTGACCTCCCGGCCGACCGGATCATCCTCGTTCCAGGCAACCACGATCTGAGCTGGCCGCTCGCCCAGGACGCCTATCGCCTGGAGCGCCGCGAAGGCCATTCGGGGACGTTGACCGACGGGCTCTACATCGATCGCGGCGAGATCGTCGAGGTGCGGAGCGAGGAGGCCTATCGAAGGCGGTTCGAGCCATTCTCCGCGTTCTACGGCGCGGTCAAGGGACAGCCTTATCCGCTCGAGTACGCCCAGCAGGCCATCCTTCAGCATTTTCCGGAGCAGAAGCTCCTCTTCCTCGGCCTCAACTCGGCCTGGCAGCTCGATCATCACTTCAAGCTCCGCGCGGCGATCCACGGCGGCGCGCTCAGCGACGCCCTCTTTCGCATCCGCACCACCCCGGAGTACGCAGGCTGCCTCAAGATCGCGGTCTGGCACCACCCGATCTCCGGCGACGGCGACGATCGCCTCCGCGACACCGGGTTTCTGGAGCAGCTCGCCAAGGCTGGATTCCGCCTCGCCCTCCACGGCCACGTCCACCAGGCGCGAAACGAGCTGTTCCGTTACGACATGAGCGCGGGGGACCGGCGCCTTGACCTCGTCTGTGCTGGCACCTTTGGCGCGCCGGCCAGCCAGTGGGTGCCCGGATACCCGCTCGGCTACAACCTGCTCCGGTTCGGCCGAGGCAAGGTGATCGTCGAGACCCGCCGAAGGGAAGAGCTGAACGGCGCGTGGAAGCCCGACGCGCGGTGGCTCCGCGGCCCGGGGGCCGATCCCCTGCCGCGCTACGAGATCCAGCTTTGAACGTGGGGTCGAGAGGAGCAGGCGATGGCTGAAGAAGAGGAGGAAGAGGTCGAGTTCGAGGACGGCTGGGCGCCGACCGGCCCCGGCGCTCCGGCGCACGCGACGCTCGACTTCGACGCCCCCGACCCCTTTGCTCTCTGCGGCACCACGCTCGATGGCAGGTATCAGGTGCTGAGCGTCGTCGGGCGCGGCGGCTTTGGCATCGTCTACCGGGGGCTGAATCGAGATCTGGAGATGCCGGTCGCCGTCAAGTGCCTGCGCCTCCCCCGGCGGCTCACCGAGGCCAAGCGATCAAAGCTGATCCAGGAGCTCCAGGAAGAGGGTCGAACGCTGGCCCGCCTCGCGCAGCGCCACGACGCGATCGTCCGGCCGATCGAGGTCGGATCCTTCACCACGGCGTCCGGCGTCTGGATCCCGTATCTGGTGCTCGAATGGCTGGAGGGCGAGACCTTGAAGGCGTTTCTCCAGAGGAGAGACGGAGTCGGCGTCACGTTGCGCGAGGCCATGAGCCTCCTCGATCCAGCGGCAAAGGCCCTCTCGTTCGCCCACGCCGAGGGGGTCGCCCACCGTGACATCAAGCCGGAGAACCTCTTCCTGGTGGAGATCGGCGGCAAGAGCCGCCTCAAGCTCCTCGACTTTGGCATCGCCAAGGTGCTCAGCGAGCAGCAGGTCTTCCTGCACGACTACACCAGGTCGGGGTTGCACTCGCCCTTCACTCCGCTTTACGGCGCGCCGGAGCAATTCGACGCCAGGACCGGCGCCACCGGTCCATGGACGGACGTCTTCGCGCTCGCCCTCGTCCTGGTGGAGCTCCTGAGCGGCCGTCCGGCGCTCGACGGCAACAGCCATTTCGAGCTCAACCACGCGGCCTCCAATATCCGCCTCCGCCCGACGCCGCGCTCTCGCGGCGTCGAGGTCCCCGATGGGGTGGAGGCGGTGTTGCTCAAGGCGCTCCAGGTCCGCCCCCGCAACCGTTACGAGCACGCCGAGGGGTTCTGGAGCGAGCTCGTCATCGCCGCAGCCGCCGTGAGTCGAGCGCCCACGAAGGAAGAAAAAGAGGCCCCGACCCCGGTCGAGCTTTTCTATGTCTTCTCCGATCAGGACGAGGATCTCCGGCAAGATCTCGAGCTTCACCTGGTCCCTCTCTTGAAGAAGGAGATCCGCGCCTGGCACCCGCGCGAAATCGGGCCGCGCTCGGCCTGGACGGGGACGATTCACCCGGATCTCAACACGTCGAAGATCGTGCTGGTGATGCTGAGCCAGGCCTTGATCGACTCCGACTATTGCTACGACGCCGAGCTGCAAAAGGCCATGGAGCGGCATCGGCGCGGGGAGCTCCGGGTGGTCCCTCTGCGCCTCCGTCCCACCTCCGGCTGGCGAATCCTGCCCTTCCGCGATATCGTGGCCATTCCCCGCTTCGGCACCCCCGTGACCGCCTGGCAAGACCAGCAGGAGGCCTGGGAAGACGTCGCCGAGAGCCTGCGGCTGATCGCCCACGAGCTCCGTGCCGGCTCGGCCCCCTCCGAGCATGCCAGTCTGCCCCCGCGCTCCCACGAGCTGGGGGACGTCTTCAAGCTCTCCGGCGCGCCCGACGTGACCTTCGTCGAGACCCGGGCTTACAAGACCCTGAAGAGCTATCTCAGGGTCTCCGGGCGGGGCGTCGTCATCGAGGGCCCCTCCGGGGTCGGCAAGACGACCGCGCTGGAGAAGGCCATCCGCGAGCTCAAGCGAGAGTCCACCTGGTCGCGCGGATCAGGCCCGGTGATGCTCAACGCCCGCCGGATCGAGGACGTGAAGCGAATCGAGACCATCGAGTCCTGGCACAAGGAAGGGATGGTGGCGATCGACGATTTTCACCGGCTGGGCGACGACGTGGCCCAGCGGGTCGCCAACTACATGAAGTGGCTCGCCGACGAGGACGCGCGGGATAAAAAGCTGGTCATCGTCGGCATCCCCGGCAGCGGCCAGGCGCTGATCAAGTTCGCCTACGACCTCGCGATGCGCATCGACGTGCTCGCCCTCGGCCGGGTCGAGAGCCAGGACGTGATGCGGATGATCGAGAAGGGCGAAGAGGCCCTCCGGATCCGGATCGAGCGCAAGTCGGACATCGCGCTGGCCGCCGCCGGGAGCTTCAACATCGCCCAGTTCCTCTGCCAGCATATCTGCGCCTCGGCCGATATCCACGAGACTCAGGAGCACGTCCAGACGGTCTCGTGGAGCCTGTCCGAGGTCTTGCCGCAGATCGTCGACAAGCTGTCGACCAAGTTCAAGGACACCGTATTTCGTTTCGGCGCGATCGGCGGCCGGAGCGATCTGACCGCCGTGCAGCTCTTGAAAGAGATCCCCGGTACCGAGGACGGTTTCCTCTCGCTCCCGGTCCTGAGCGGCATCTGTGGGCCCTTGTTCGCCGAGGGGATCCGCCGGCTGCTCGACAGCGGCGAGCTGACCAAGCTCTACCATTCATCGAGCTCGGACCCCTGGAGTCGCGCGCTCGGAGAGCAGCTCTTCTTCGACGAGAAGGTCCCCGCGCTGATCGTCGAGGACCCGCAGCTGATGTTCTACGTGGCCCACACCTCACTCAAGGATCTGGCGCGGCAGGCGGGCAAGGGCGCCGTGGCCCGCGCCCGCGTGGTCATTTTCCACAGCCGCTACGACGGTCGCTGGGCGGAGATCGTCGAGAAGGGTTTACGGGCGCGCGAGTACAACTTCGACGTCTCCCGGGACGAGCTCCGGGCCGGGCACTCGTGGAAGGCCGAGATCGTCCGGACCATGGATCAGGTGACGGTCGCCATCCCGCTGATCAGCGCCGACTCGATGCCTCTGCTGAGCACCCCGGATTTCCTCCGGCTCCTGGAAGAGAGGAGCCGAGCGGGCATGAAGGTGCTCCCGATCCTGCTCACCTCCTTCCGCTTCGATGAGCACTCCCTCTCGAAGTTCACCGCGCTCAACCAGGGGAGCCCGGTCGAGTCCATGAACGAGCCTGCCCGCGAGGCGCAGTGGAGGGATCTGATCAAGGTCGTCAGGCTGCATGTGACGCGGGAAATCTAGCGCCCACGGGGCCGTCCGCGGGGATCGCGCGCGCTTTGATTCGACCTTCGCGTCGATCTGGGCGAAGCTACCGCAAGTCAGCCCTCCAAGGACACTTCATGGCCACCTCTTCGGCTCCTCCCCCCAGCCCCTCCGAGGCCTCCAAGCCTCCCGACACTTCCGAGCCCATCAAGCCCGCGCCGCTGTCGCGGCGGACGCGCCGTCGGCAGCGGATGGCCAAGGCCCTGGCGCTGCTCGTCTCGGTCACCTTCTCCGCCGTGATGCTCGAGGGGGTGTTCCGCGTCATCGAGCGCGGGGAGATCAGTAAAGAGTACCACCACGGTGAAGGCGGTAACCCGCTCCCCGACGCGCGCTGGGGCTGGAAGATGTCTCCTGGTCCATTCGAGCAAAGCACCGCCGAGTTCACCGTCACCGGCGACGTCAACGCGATGTTCATGAACGACGACGCCGTCGATCCGATCGGCGACAAGCAAAAGACGCGCGTCCTCGCGCTCGGGGACTCGCACACGTTCGCGGTCGGCGTCTCCAAGGACGAGACCTGGGCCAAGGTCCTTCAGCGCGATCTGATCGCCAGGACCGGCAAGCCGTTCCGCGTCTACAACGACGGCTGCTCCGGGTACAACCTGCATCAGTATCTGCTCCGCCTCATCGATCATGGCCCGACGCTCCGCCCGGACTATGTCGTCGTCGGGTTCTCGTACGCGACGGATCTCTTCGATCTTCTCCCCCCCGAGCACGGCGGGTGGACCTACGGCGCCACCACGCAGCCGCGCGACTACTTTGACTTCGACGCCTCCGGGGCGCTCGAAGAGCGCCACTGGGTGCCGCCGGCCGAGGGGGCGACGGGCCAGGCCAAGACCATCTCGAGGGCCATGGCCATCCGCAATTTTGCGACCGGCTTCGCGACGCTTCGCTATCTTCACCGGAGCAAGCTCGCCCTCTTCGTCGGCAGTCACGTCACCGTCGGTGGTCAATCCCTCTGGCCCAACATGGATGTCGTGGTGGAGAAGGACGTGGGCCCGGGCCGCGAGTACACCTGGCGCCTCGCCAAGGCCCTTCTCCTCAAGATGAAGGCCGAGAGCGAGAAGCTCGGGGCCCAGCTCGTCATCGCGGGGATCCCTTATCTGCCCCAGGTGTACGACGAGATCTGGAGCTCGACGTTCGGCGGCAACGAGAAGTACAGCAAGACGGCGGCGATCGAGCGGATCCGCGCCTTCTGCGAGGCCAACGGGATCCGCTACGTCGACACCCTCGACGCGCTCCACGATCGCGCCCAGAAGGTCGGTCACTGGCTGCACCACCGGCGCGACGCGCACCCCACCCGCGAAGGACAGGAGGTCATCGCCGAGGTGATCGCCGCGAGCGGCGCGCTGCCCCCGATCGCCGATCGTTGAGCCCTCGAGGCGGGGTCGCGCTGGGCGCGTCGCGCTACTCTCGGCGCCGCATGACGCCCAGGGCCCAGCGCTTTCGCGATCTCCTCGAGAGCGCGCCTCTGCGGGCCGAGGCCCTCGCGGTGGTGTGGGAGGTCTTCTCCGCGATGCTGTTCATCTCGGCGATCGTCCCCGCGGCGTTCGACATGCCGTGGCCGGCGCTGATCCTCTGCATCACGCTGGCGATCTCGGCCGCGGCCGCGCCCTCGCTCCAGGCGCACGGGGCCCGCGGGTACGCGATCGCCGGCGCGCTGCGCACGCTCTCGTGGCCCTTCGCGGTCGCTCCCCTGGCCTGGACGTCGGGCCCGCGCGTGATCGTCGCGGGGCTCGCCTTCGGTCTGATGGCCGGGGCGCTGCGGCGATCGATCTACCGCCGCACGCTCTCTCCCTCCGACGCCGAGCTCGACGATGAGGCGCTGCAGAAGACGCTGCGCGATCGGCTCGGCGAGGGGGCGATGATGGCCGGGATCCTCGGCGGCCACGTGATGCTGCTCTTCAGCGTCGCGTTCCTTCGCGCCAAGAGCCAGGTGATCTTCCAGGCCTGGTTCGAGTTCGTCCCCGCGCTCGGATTGCTCGGGACGCTGGGGTTCACCCTCGCGGTGCGGCCGTTGACGCGGTCGATCCTCGCGGCGCTGCGCGCGGGACCGAAGGGCGACGCTCTGGTGCTCGCGCGCGGGCTCGCGCAGGCCGAGGGGCTGCCGACGTTGCTCGCCTACCTCAACTTCGTGGTCTGGTGGGGCTGCACGGCGATCGGGATCCTGCGCATGCGGACGGGCCCGGTGTCGTGGCAGATCGGCGACGCGATCATGCAGCTCGCGTTCAGCTCGCTCTTCGCGTGCGGGGTCGTGTTCTACCAGCGCGCCTGGCACCGCGAGACAGTGGCGCCGGCCGTCTCGCGGCTGCGCGCCTGGACGGGCACGGAGGAGGCCGTGGAGTCCATCTCGCTGATGTGGCGCATGCTCCGGGACTTCGGGCTGCCGCTGCTCTTCATGGCCGCGCTCTCGCTCCTCGCCTCGATCGGGCTCTACCGCGCGCTCGGGTCGTCGCTCAGCGATCGCGAAGACGCCAACGCGATCCTGGCGCTCTTCGTCTCGTTCGCGATGCTGGTGATCGCCGTCGGCGGCGTCGTGGCCCGCGCCGCGCGGGACCTCTCGCGGCCGATGACGCAGCTCGCGCAGGCCGCCGATCGCGTCGCCAACGGTTCGCTCGACGCCGCGGTGCCGCGCGTCGTCGGGCCGGTCGAGGTGGTCGGCCTCGGCGAGAGCATCGAGCGGATGCGGCAGGGGCTGCTGCGCACGATCGACGAGCTCTCGAAGGAGCGCGCGGGGCTCGAGGTCAACGTGGAGACGCGCACCGCCGAGCTGCGCCGCGCCCTGGCCGAGCTGAAGCAGGCGCAGGCCGCGCTGATCCAGGGCGAGCGCATGGCGTCGATCGGCGAGCTCGTCGCCGGCGTGGCCCACGAGATCAACAACCCCCTCAACGCCATCGCCGGAGCCTCGGTGCCGCTCGAGGAGCTCGCCGCGAGCGTGCGCGAGATGATGGATGCCTACGGCGAAGCCGAGGCGTCGCTGCCCCGCGAGCGGCGCGAGGCGCTGGCCGCGCTCCGGGTGCGGCTCGACGTCGCGGGATCGCTCGACGACCTCGCCGGCATCGCCTCGGTGATCCGCCGCGCGACCGACCGGAGCGTGCGGATCGTGCAGAATCTCCGCGATTTCTCCCGCGTCTCCGGCGAGGCGCTGCCGGCCGATCTCCACGCGGGCCTCGAAGAGACGCTGATGCTCCTGGGCCCGCGCCTGCGCCATGGGGGCGTCGAGATCGAGCGCCGCTTCGGGGAGCTGCCGCCGGTGGTCTGCCGCGCCGGCGAGATGAACCAGGTGTTCATGAACCTGCTCGTCAACGCCCTCCAGGCGCTGGAGCAGGCGAACGTCCCGAGCCCACGGATCCTGATCGAGACCCGGGTGGAAGGGGACGCCGCGGCGGTGACGATCGCCGATAATGGCCCCGGGGTGCCGGATTCGCTCCAGCAGCGCGTCTTCGATCCGTTCTTCACCACCAAGCCGAGAGGCCACGGTACCGGCCTCGGTCTTTCAATATCGACCGACATCGCTCGCCGCCACGGAGGGTCGCTCCGCCTGGCGCTCCCGGATGGAGGCGGGGCCCGTTTCACCTGCAGCATCCCGCTGGCGATCAGGTCTACTATGCGGACGTCCTCTCTTCCAGAAGCCACGGCGCCGTGATCGATGCGGCACCCTGTCGACCAGGAACGCGGTCCACTGTTAGGATGACCGACGTAGCAAGGGGGCCGAGGAGAAGACGAGGATCATGGATCAGCGCGCGAGTCAGCGTTCAATGCCGAGTCAGAAGGCGGTCGACCCCATGATCGGGAAGGTCGTCGCTGGTCGTTACCGCCTCGAAGCCCGCCTCGGTGAAGGCGGGATGGGCATCGTCTACCGGGCCCGTCACGTCCTCATCGATCGGGTCGTGGCCCTCAAGCTGATCAGGCCGGATCTCCGCGGCGAGACGCACCTGCGCGCGTGGATGCTGCGCGAGGCGCGCGCCGCGAACCGCGTCGATCACGCCCACATCATCGACATCCACGACATCGGCGAGACCGAGGACGGCGAGCTCTACCTGGTCATGGAGTACCTGGTCGGCACGCCGCTCTCGGCCGAGCTCGCGCGCGGGCCGATGCCGATCGCCCGCGCCGTCGACATCCTCGAGCAGATGTGCGCGGCGCTCGCCCGCGCCCACGATCTCGGCGTCATCCACCGCGATCTCAAGAGCGACAACATCCTCCTCACCGCGCGCGGCGGCCGGAAGGATTTCGTCAAGATCCTCGACTTCGGCCTCGCGGCGATCGCGCGGGATCCGCGCCTCGCGCCCAAGGGCGCGGTCTTCGGGACCCCGGAGTACATGTCGCCCGAGCAGGCGCGCGGCGAAGAGGCCACGCCCCACGCGGATCTCTACGCGCTCGGCGTGCTCTTCTTCGAGATGCTCGCGGGGCAGCTCCCGTTCCGCTCCAGCGATCGCGACACGCTGCTCGAGATGCAGCGCACGCACCCGGCCCCGCGGCCGCGCTCGATCCGGCCCGACGCCAACGCGACGGGGGAGGCGATCTCGCTGCGGCTCCTCGAGAAGGACGTGCGCAAGCGCTACCGCGACGCCCACCATCTCCAGGAAGAGCTCAAGGCCCTCCAGCGCGCCCTGCCGACGCAGGCGTGGGACATCGAGTCCGGCGGAGACGGCGCGCCCGCGCCGCCGCCGCCGCCCCCGCCGCAGTCGCCGGGGGTGATCGAGTGGGCGAGCCGCGCGGCCTTGTTCTCGCGCATGGTCTCGCGCGCGTACTCCTCGGGCAACGCCCCCGCCGACGTGATGAACGGCCTCTCCACCGCGTGGGATCTCGCCGCGCGCGCCAACCGCCTCGAAGGCGAGGTCGCGAGCCACACGCGCAAGCTCGAGGCGCTCGAGCGCCGCGGTCGCGCGCTCCGCGCCGAGATCGGCCGCAAGGTCGAAGAGCTCGCCCACGAAGAGTCCCGCGTGATGCGCGAGGTCGCCGCTGACGGCGAGGACGTCGAGAAGGTCCGCGCCGAGCTCCTCGCCGCGGAGAAGCTCTCCGGGACGACGCGCATGCTCGCCGACGCCGCCCTCCGCAACGGGACGGGCGAGCCGTCAACGTTCGAGCGCGCGGGCGCCGCCGCCGCCACCGCCCAGGCCAAGCGCGAGCAGCTCGGCCGCTACGAGAACAAGAAGGGCGCTCGCGAGACCAACGCGCGCGACCTGCGCCGCCAGATCGAAGAGCTGCGCAGCCAGCTCGCGCGCTACGCCGAGGCCCTCGAAGAAGACCTCGCGCAGGGCCGCGAGAAGGTCGCCGTGCGCACGCGCGAAGGCCTCAGCTTCGAGAAGGGCTTCAGCGAGGTGTCGAACCTCCTGCTCAACCACCTCCGCGGCAAGCCCGAGTGCCGGGATCTCGTGACCGAGCTGATGAACGCGAACCAGCCCAACGCCCCGACGCCGTCCGGCGGCGCCGAGACGGCCGACAAATTCCCCGGCGACAAGCGCGTCTAGTTTCGATGGGGCTTCGCCCCAACCCCCACGCCCGCTACGCGGTCGTTCTCGCGCTGTCCACACTTCGTGCGGACAGCACGCGCCCTCCGGTTACCGAGTCAGTGGACCCGGGAACGCTCCCCCTCTCAACACTCTCGACGTCCATCTTGACGCGTGGTAGCTAGCGCGCGCCTCGTCGGCCCCCAAAGCCGGCGAGGGCGAGGCTGTGCTGAAGCGTCGGTGTTGGGCGCTCGTGTCCTGTCCGGTTCCAATGGGCTCCATTCCGGGGCCCCTTGCTGGACAGGGCTGAACGAGCGCGCTCACGTCGGCGGCCAACCCCTCGAAACCCACGGGGTCGTCGAGCGCGGTGTCCTTATCCGGCTCGGGGGCTCGAGTTGGAAGGAGGCACACCGAACATGTTTTCGAAGCATTGGTCCCGTCCCGCCGCGCTTTTCGCGCGCGCCCTCGCCGGCATCGCCGCGCTCTTCGCGATCCTCGGCGTCGCGGGAACTGCCCGGGCAGACGAGTCGAGCCTGGTCCTGCCCGACCTCCGTAGCGTCCAGTTCATGGGCGGTACCGACGGCCACACCCTGCTCCTGTACGGCATGGGTATCTGTGCCCTCGGCATGGTCTTCGGTCTCACGATCTACACGCAGCTCAAGAACCTCCCCGTCCACAAGGCGATGCTGGAGATCTCCGAGCTGATCTACGAGACCTGCAAGACGTACCTGATCACGCAGATCAAGCTCATCCTCATCCTCGAGGTGCTGATCGGCGGCATCATGGTCGTCTACTTCGGCGTGCTCCGGCACCTCGACGCCGGCAAGGTCGCCCTCATCATCATTTGCAGCTTGATCGGCATCGCCGGCTCCTCGGGCGTCGCCTGGTTCGGCATGCGGATCAACACCTTCGCCAACAGCCGCACGGCGTTCGCGGCCCTCCGCGGCAAGCCGTTCCCGACCTACGCGATCCCGCTCAAGGCCGGCATGAGCATCGGCACGGTGCTGATCAGCATCGAGCTCTTCGTGATGCTCTGCATCCTCCTCTTCGTGCCCGCCGAGAGCGCCGGCGCCTGCTTCATCGGCTTCGCCATCGGCGAGTCGCTCGGCGCCTCGGTGCTCCGCATCGCCGGCGGCATCTTCACCAAGATCGCCGACATCGGCTCGGATCTCATGAAGATCGTCTTCAACATCAAGGAAGACGACGCGCGTAACCCGGGCGTGATCGCCGACTGCACCGGCGACAACGCCGGCGACTCGGTCGGCCCCAGCGCCGACGGCTTCGAGACCTACGGCGTCACCGGCGTCGCGCTGATCTCGTTCATCCTCCTCGCCGTCGACCCGCGCTTCCGCGTCCAGCTCCTCGTCTGGATCTTCGCGATGCGCATCATGATGGTCATCGCCAGCATCGGCAGCTACCTCATCAACGAGGCCGTGGCCAAGGGCCGCTACGGCACCGCCGACAAGATGGACTTCGAGGCGCCCCTCACCTCGCTGGTGTGGCTCACCTCGTTCGTCTCCCTCGCGATGACGTTCATCGTCAGCTACCTGCTGATCCCGAACCTCGGCGGCGACACCACCCTCTGGTGGAAGCTCTCGCTGATCATCAGCTGCGGCACCCTCGCCGGCGCCGTCATCCCCGAGATCGTCAAGGTCTTCACCTCGACCAACTCGTCCCACGTGCGCGAGGTCGTCACCGCCTCGCGTGAGGGCGGCGCTTCGCTCAACGTCCTCTCCGGCCTCGTCGCCGGTAACTTCAGCGCCTACTACCTCGGCATCGCGATCGTGATCCTCACCGGGATCGCGTACTTCGTCTCGGGCCAGGGGCTCCACTCGCTCATGCAGGCAGAGGCCGTCTTCGCCTTCGGCCTCGTGGCCTTCGGCTTCCTCGGCATGGGCCCGGTCACCATCGCCGTCGACTCGTACGGCCCGGTCACCGACAACGCCCAGTCGGTCTACGAGCTCTCGATGATCGAGGCGGTCCCGAACGTCGAGGCCGGCATCAAGAAGGACTTCGGCTTCGACGTGAGCTTCGAGAAGGCCAAGCACTTCCTCGAGGAGAACGACGGCGCCGGCAACACCTTCAAGGCGACGGCGAAGCCGGTGCTGATCGGCACCGCGGTCGTCGGCTCCACGACGATGATCTTCTCGATCATCATGGTGCTGACCAAGGGCCTGACCACCGGCCTCCAGCACCTCTCGGTGCTCCACGCGCCCTTCCTCCTCGGCCTGATCACCGGCGGCGCCGTGATCTACTGGTTCACCGGCGCCTCGATGCAGGCCGTCGTCACCGGCGCCTACCGCGCGGTCGAGTACATCAAGGCCAACATCAAGCTCGACGGCTCCGACAAGGCGTCGATCGAGGACAGCAAGAAGGTCGTCGAGATCTGCACGCAGTACGCGCAGAAGGGGATGATCAACATCTTCCTCGGGGTCTTCTTCTCGACCCTCGCGTTCGCCTGCCTCGAGCCCTACTTCTTCATCGGCTACCTGATCAGCATCGCGATCTTCGGCCTCTACCAGGCGCTCTTCATGGCCAACGCCGGCGGCGCCTGGGACAACGCGAAGAAGCTGGTCGAGGTCGAGCTCAAGGAGAAGGGCACCGAGCTCCACAACGCGTGCGTCGTCGGTGACACGGTCGGCGATCCTTTCAAGGACACCTCCTCCGTCGCCATGAACCCGATCATCAAGTTCACGACGCTCTTCGGCCTCCTCGCCGTCGAGCTCGCGATCGAGCTCGAGTCCAGCACGCGCATCGCGCTGACCGCGGTGTTCTTCGTGCTCTCGGTGATCTTCGTCTGGCGCTCCTTCTACGGGATGCGGATCAAGCAGGACGAGAAGAACAACATCAAGGCGGCGGTGAAGGCGGCGTAAGCCTCCTTCTCAAAGCTGCAATCCGGGCATGACGCCCGAAACGGCGCGCCGGCTCACAGCCTGGCGCGCCGTCGCTATTTCGGGCCTCGTCGATGGCTGTTACTCGCTCGAGTCGGGGACTATAGTGGCCTGCATGCGCGCCCTCTGCCCTGCGTGCGGGCTCCACCACGAGGTCGTCCGCGTCCTCGACGACAGCGACGGTGAGACCCGCAAAGACGTCTACCAGGTCGCTCCGCTCGAGGAGTGCGCCCAGTCGTGGCTCACGGACCGCGACGTGCTCGAGGCTCACGCCCGCTTCGGGCAGGACGCCATCCTGCAAGACGAGGACGACTACTGATATAGCTCGGCGCTATGGCCGAGCTCGCTCCGGAAGAGCCCCCGACCGTCGCGCCCCAGCCCGCGATCCTCGAGCCCTTCCCGCCCACTTTTTACTACGCCAACGGCATCGAGCTCTTCGAGCGCCTCGCTCACTACGGCATGTACGTGGGGCTCGCGCTCTACCTGACCAACGTCGTCGGCTACGGCGACATCGCCGTCGGCGGGCTCCTCGGCAACTTCCGCTTCGTCGCCTCGCTGGCCCCGGTGCCTTGCGGCGCGATCGCCGATCGCATCACCTTCAAGCGCTCGCTCATCCTCGCGTTCTGCCTCTACGCGCTCGGCTACGTCGGCCTCTTCGCGTACCCGACGAAGGCGCTTGCGCCGATCTCGCTGCTCTTCCTCGCGGTCGGCGGCGGCTTCATGAAGCCCGTCATCACTGGCACCGTGATCCGCACCGCGCCGCCGGGCCGACAGGTCGAGGGCTTCGCCGTCTTCTACCGGATGATCAACGCCGGCAGCGTCGTCGGCAAATCGCTGGCGTACCTCGTCCGCGTCCTCGTCACGCTCCGCTACGTGATGATCACCTCGGTCGTCGCCAGCGTCGCCGCGCTCGGCCTCGCCCTCTTCGGCTACACCGAGCCGACCCGCGGCGCCGCGGAGAAGAAGTCGAGCTTCACCGACACGCTGCGCGGCTACGGCGGCGCGCTCAAGAACCTTCGCTTCTCGCTGTTCCTCGTGCTCTTCGCCGGCTTCTACTTCATGGCGGAGCAGTTCTACATGACGTTCCCGAAGTACGTGACCCGGCATATCGACGCCAAGGCGCCGCTGGAGATCATCACCCTGATCAACCCCGCGCTGATCGCGGTCGGCCAGGGCTTCATCAGCCGTCGCATGAAGGGCTTCCACCCGCTCACCACCATGGTCTTCGGCGTGCTCCTCGCCTCGCTCTCCATGCTGGTGATGGGCGCGCTGCCGACGCTCGTCGGCGCCTGCCTCTCGGGGGCGATCTTCGCCTGCGCCGAGATGACGTTCTCCCCGCGCTTCTACGCCTACATCGCCAGCTTCGCGCCCCCCGGCAAGGAGGGCATGTACATGGGCCTCGCGTTCGTCCCCGCGGCGATCGGCGCCTGGATCGGCGGCCAGGTCTCGGGGCACATGATCCAGCAGTACCTCCCGGCCGAGGGAGCGCGCTCGCCGTTCACGGTCTGGTCCACGTACGCGGGCCTCGGCCTCGGCTGCGCCCTCCTGATGCTGGTCTATCGCTGGTTCGCGGTGCGCTCCGACGATCCTTCCACTCCGCCTGTGGCGCCTGCGTGAGCAGCGACGGAGTCCCTGTCCAGCGCGGAGGCTCAGTGATGGGCGACCATCCAGTCGATATCCGACTGCACGAGCCGCGCGCGCTCCGGCTCTGCGCGGGCGATGAGCCTCCACTCCAGATCGAGATCGCGGCGAACCGCCGGGGTGCCCAGCGGGAGGGGGACATTGCCCTTGCCGTAGGTAATCGTGTTCTCGTTGCGGCCGTTGCCATCTCCCTTGGATTGGGTGTGAGGATGGGCCGTCTCCATCCCCAGGGTCGAGACCGATATCTTGATCGCCGCGACGCGGCAGTGCTCGGGGCTGAGCCGCTGGATGACGACGATGTAGCGCTCGAAGGCGGTGGCGAACTCGTCGTCGTCGATGATCGGCCGCCACGTGGTGCGGACGATGCCGCCTTTGTACGCGTCGAGCAGCTGAAACCCGCCGTCTTCCAGGAGCTTTCGGACCGCGGACTCGACGTCAGGCGCGGGGTGATGAAACACGTACGCGCCGGTCCATGCTTCCCGCAAGCGCTCGGGCATCGAGCCGGCGCACCCGCTGACGAGCGCGAGCGCGGTGAGGAGCGACAGGCCCTGTGCCACCCGTTTTGCGAAGCTGAGCATCGAGGTTACCACCCGACAGTTTCTCCGCGGGGCGGGAGGCCGTCAATGGGCGGAGAGCAGCCGCTGGGACCTTCGCCCGTGTCAGTTCCAGGGGAGACGCATCGGTCTCGACGCCCCGCTGCAACTCGTGCAGCCTGCGGCAATGAAGCGAACTTTGAAACTTGGCGGTGTGGCAGCCATGTTCGGCGCGCTCGCGATCGGCAACACCGGGTGTGAGCTGATCTCCACGGTCGATCGCTCGCTGATCGGGGACGCGGGCGGCAGCGGTGGAGCCGGCAGCACGAGCACCAGGGCAGCACGAGCGGCACGGGCGGCGCCGGGGGCACGGGAGGCGCCGAAAGCGTTTGCGGCGACGGCAAAGTCGTGGTGGGCATCGAAGCCTGCGACGACGGCGACAAGGACGCCGGGGATGGCTGCACGGCCACCTGCGCTGTCGAGACCGGGTGGAGCTGCGCGGGCGCGCCCAGCGTCTGCATGACGGGCTGCGGCGACGGCGTCGTGGCTGGCACCGAGGCATGCGACGACAAGAAGAACGACAACGGCGACGGCTGCTCGGCCGCCTGCCTCGTCGAGCCCGGCTACTCCTGCGCCGGCACGCCCTCGGTCTGCGCCGACAACGACGAGTGCGCGCTCAACACCGACAACTGCTCCGTCAACGCGACCTGCGTCAATACGCCCGGCGCCTTCACGTGCTCCGATAACAACGAGTGCACGCTCAACACCGACAATTGCAGCCCCAACGCCACCTGCGCCGACATCGCGGGTGGCTTCACCTGCACCTGCAATGCGGGCTTCAGCGGTGACGGCGTCACCTGCGCCCCGGTGGGGACGCTGGCCTTCAGCACCGCGCGCTACGATGGCTCTGAGGGCGCCATGGTCACGGTCAACGTCGTCCGCACCGGCGGCAGCGCCGGGGCCGTCCAGATCGATTACGCCACGTCGAACGGCGCCGCCGTCTCCGGCACGGATTACCTGCCGAGCACGGGCACGCTGTCCTTCGCCAACGGGGTGACCACCCAGTCGTTCATGGTGACCCTGACCGACGACGCCGTCGAAGAAGGGCCCAAGGCGCTCAATCTGGCGCTGAGCAACCCTGGCGGTGGGGCCACGCTCGGCACCCTGTCGACGGCTTCTCTCACCATCCGCGACAATGACGCGGTCCTCCTCGGCCTCACCCAGAGCCAGAACCTGGTCCGGTTCTCGAGCATCACCGACGGTGCCCTGGCCTTCGCCGCCGCGGACGTCAACTTCGGCGTCAACCCCAACGTGGTGGGCGCGGGCTACACCAACAACTTCGCCGGTGCGACCACCACCACGCTCTACACCCTCGACTCCACCCTCGATATCCTGGCCATCCAGAACCTGCCCAACGCCGGCACGCTCAACACGGTGGGCGCCCTCGGGTTCGACACCACCGATCGAGTCGGCTTCGACATCAGCGCCGTCAACACCGCGCTCGCCTCGCTCCAGGTGGTGGGCGCCACCGACTCCAAGCTGGTCCATGTCGACCTGACCACTGGCAGCGTCTTCGACGTCGGCGCCATCGTCGCCGGCTCTCCCCTGGTCGGATTGACCATCGTGCCGCCCGCGCCGCCGGTGCAAAACCGCATCTTCGGCGTCACCACGGCCAACACCCTGGTCCGCTTCGACACCGCCGCTCCGGGCACGCTGCTCACCACCGTGGCCATCACCGGCCTCCAGGTCGGCGAGCAGATCGTCGGCATCGACTTCCGTCCTTCCGACGGCCAGCTCTATGCCTTGACCGACGGCGATCGCCTCTACACTATCGCCCTCGCGACCGGCGTGGTCACGCCGATCGGCGCCAGCGGGCTCTTCGACGTGACGGGCGCGTCCTTCGGCTTCGACTTCAACCCGGTCCCCGACCGCATTCGCTCCGTCAGCGATACGGCGCAGAACCTTCGTCTCAACCCCTTCGACGGGACGCTCGGCGTCACCGACGGCGTGCTCGCCTACCTCACCGGGGATGCCAACTTCGGCGCTACGCCGTCGGTAGTCGGGGCGGCCTACACCAACAGCTTCCCCGGCACCGCGACGACCACGCTCTACGATATCGACTCCGCCCTCGATATCCTGGTGATGCAGAACCCGCCCAACGCCGGCTCACTCGTCACCGTGGGCCCTCTCGGCTTCGATACCAGCGCCGAGGTCGCCTTCGACATCAGCCGGCTCAACCAGGCCTTTGCCTCGCTGACCGCGCCGCTCGGCACAAGCTCCGGGCTCTTCACCATCAATCTGACCACGGGCGCCGCTACCCTGGTCGGCACCATCGGCGGCGGCGCGCCGATTCGCGCCATGTCGATCGCGCCCACCGGCACGACGCCGTAGCTGGTATGACTTCCCCAGGAGAACCAAGCCGATGATCAGCCTCAACCCCGAATGGACCGAGCTCCTCCACAGCTACAAGCGCGAGCACCAGGACCCGCGTAACCAGGCCTGCCACTCCATCGGCATCCCGATGATCTTGGCGAGCCTCCCGATCGGCGCGACGATCGTCGGCCTCCCGCTCGCCGCGACGCTCTTCACGGTCGGCTGGGGCTTCCAGTTTGCCGGCCACGCCTTCGAGGGCAACTCACCCGCGTTCCTCTCGGACAAGCGCAGCCTCGTCGTCGGCGCGCTCTGGTGGGCACAGAAGGTCGGGCTGCCGGTGTCCGAGAGCGAGAGCGCCGCAGCTTGAGCGCACGAGGGTGGATCCGCGCCGCAGATCGACGGCGCGGATCTCCCCTTCCCACGTCATGTAAGGTCCCGTCCGCGGACCTGTTGTGTTGTTCACCCCGATGACCAGCGTCGGCGACGCGCACCCGTTCGAGCGATCTCGTCCACCCGATCCCGCTCGCCGCGGTGGCGCTCCTGATCGTCAACGATCACCTCTGGAAGGGAGGCCGCGTACTCCCGTCGTGGATCACCGGTAAAATCAGCGATTTCGCTGGCCTCTTCTTCTTCCCAGTGTTGCTGACGGTCCTCGTCGAGCACGCCTGGCGACTCCGGGGCAGCCCCGCCTCGCGCCGCCGGATCGCCTGGTCGTGTGTCGCGCTCACCTCTGCTGTGTTCACGGCGCTCAAGAGCGTTCCCTCGATAGCCGCGCTCGCCAGCACCGTCATCGGGCCTGTTGTCTGCGATCCGACCGACCTCGTGGCGCTCAGCGCCCTCGCCTTCAGCCTACGTTACCTGCTCCGCGAGCTGCCCGCGACCCGACCGCCGCCCCGGTGGGCGCAGGCAACGACTGTCCTCTTCGCCGCCGCGGCGAGCCTCGCGACCTCGCCTGTTCGCGTGGTCCGCGGCTACCCCGCCTGGGTCGTGGCGGGCCCTGCCCAGCGGGATCTCGGGTGCGCCCAGGTCGAGGCCTGGATCTCGAAGTCCGGCAAGCAGGGGCTCGGCGTGACTCTCCGCTTCACGTCGGCCACGGAGACAGCCTGTCACGTGCAGATCGCCGGCGCGCGCGTGGTGCTCGCGGGCAACACGTTCGCCTCTCTCACCGCCCTGCCCACGGCCGTCGCGCCGCCGCCGACAGCGTACCTGTATCTCCCCTTCGGCTTCGACAACGAAGCCGCCTGGAACGACAAAAAGAACGTGGCCGAGCTCAAGCTCGCGCTCACCCCCGCCGGCGGCCCGGAGATCACCTGGGAGATCCCGCTCGAGCAGCGATTGACGGACGATCACGTCTCGACGAAGCCCGAGCTCGCGGCGGCCCCGCGATGAGAGGCCCTCTCCTCGCGGCCTGCGCCGCCGCATCGATCGGCTGCGGCGCTGTACATCTGCCCCACAACGCCCCTGGCAACATCGTCGTCGCGACCCCGCCGCAGGATCTGACCCGCGTCGAGGTCGAGCGCCCCGCCGATCCCGGCGAGTACGTGCCTCGCCTGGACCACCGGCGCGCTCGTCGGAGGAGGCCTGTCCATCCTCGGCCCGAACGGCGTCTTCAGCGGGAGCGCAGAGACGAGCCTGCACTTTGGCGTCAACCGCACCAGCCACAATTACGACACCTCTCAGCTCTGGCCGCTCATCAACGGCCGCTTCGGCGAATACCCGATGACCGGCTGGGCCGGAGGGCTCAACCTGGGGTGGACGCTGGGCACCGACACCCGACCTGCAAACAGCGCCGGTTACGCCGAGGCGCAACTGACCTACAGCGGAGCCCTGGGAATGGCCGCCGGATGGGCGTGGGATCCCGCCCGGACGGCCCATGGCCCGCAGATCACCGTCAACCTCGGACCAGTCTATCTGCGCTCGACGACGATGCTGCAGGCCGGAACCTCGCTCGAGGCCGGGCTGGTGCTGAAGCTGCCCGCCGTGTGGGTGTGGAGCCGGTGAGGTTGGGTCAGAGGTCCCCGCACGGCGCGGAGGCTGGATTGCACCGCGTGCAAAGCCCTCCGCGGATTCTCAGAAGTTGACCTGCACCTGCAGCCGCAGGAAGCGCCCCGACTCCTGCTCATAAGGCGCCTCGGGGAAGGTGCGCTCGGCGAACGTGTACGCCGCGGTCACCTCGAGCGGCTTGATGATCTGCCACTCCAGCCCGAGCTCGAGCTCACGCACCTTGTACCTCGGGGCGTTCGTCTCGAACTTCCGGCCACCCTCGTAGAGCACGGCGCGCACGTAGGGAAGGAAGCCGCCGAGCCTGGCCATCACCATCGCGTAGCCGCCGTGGAGGACGCGCTCCTGGATCACGCCGTCGCGCAGCTCTGGCCCGACGCCGACGTTGTATTCGGCCTGGAATCCGAACGGCTTTGGATAGAGCACGACCGAGGCGTGCACACGCGCGTCACGTGACGATGTGTCCCCGCCGATCTCCTTGTCTTTGCTCACGACGAACTTGCCGGTGTACCCGCCCACGCCGAGCTCGAGGATCTGATCGCCGATGGCGAAAGGGTACGCGAGGCGAGCCACGACGTGCGGAGTGTCGTTCTTCTCGGCCTTGTTGGCGGTCTGGCCGTTGTACACCCCGAGGCCAACGACGCCGTAGTCGCCTGAGCCCTTGAGCCCATCGTCGACGAGCTGCTTGAAGCGCGCTCGGATCTTCTTCGGCGTGTAGTACACGAACGCGCCCAGATCGCGCTCGTCTTTGACCCCGCTGTTGAGCGCGTCGGACCGATCGAACGGGGCCCGGTTCTGGCTCGACTGCATGTTCTCGAACCCGAACGGCACCTTCGATTGGCCGACGCGAAACCGGAGCTCCTTGTCCTTGTCCACGAAGAGGTCGGCGTACCAATCACGCAGGATCGACACGTGGATCTGGTCGTTCGCCGTCGAGGCGAAGTCGGGCTGGAGATAGATCGAGATGTGAGGGTGAATGTCACCGAAGACGATGAGGCGGGCGCGGCGGAGGAGGAAGCCACCGTTCTTGCCGATCGATTTGTCCCCTTGGGTGTTGACCAGCTTCTCGTTGGTCTCGAGGAAGCGGTTATAGCGAAACTGGGTGTACCCCCGGATGTTGATACGCTCGAACCAGTGCGACGTCGCGCTGGTGATCTTGTCGAGCGCCTTCTCGGCGAGGTTCTTCTCTGGCTCTTTGCTGGCCGGCGCGCCCGCCTTGTCGGCGTCTGAAAGCCTCGGGGGCTCGGCGTCGGCGGACGCGGGAGAGAGCGTGGCGAATGCGCCGACGACGAGGAGCGAAAGGAAGCGAGCTGCACGATGGTTTCGACGATCCGGCATGGGGCACCACCTTCTGGGCGGGAACACCTTAATCTCATGTTGGTGACGAACTCGCGACAGTGGCAGGTCGCATTCGTTACGGGATCGGCGCCCACCGGCCGGCCCGGGGTTCCCGCCCGGCGCCGAGGCTGGTATGCAGGTCCCCGTAGAGCCAACCCGATGATCCGCCTCAACCCCAAACCGACCCTACCACCGCACGAAAGCCCCGCAGCTTGAGCGCACCCGGGGTGACCTCCGCCGAGGAGACCGACAGCGCGGATCCGCCTCCGAACGGCGCCCGAACGGCGCGCGTTCATGTCCTGATCTCCGAGCACCCCGACGGGCGCTGCCTCGTTCACCCCATCGTCGCGCCGCAGTTCGCGAGCTATGGCGACGAAGACAACGCCCTCGCCGAGCAAAGCCTCTTCCTCCGCGAGCTGCTCGCGCGCGCTCCCCCGGGCGATATCAGCCGCCTTTCGCTCCCCGATGGCGTCGTGCTCCGCGACGTCGGCGTCCTCCTCCCGCGCGACGATCTCCCGCGTCGGCTCCAGAGCGACGTGCCCGTCGCCTTCTCTTGCATCGTCATCCCGGCGGGGCCGGCGGGGCCCAAGCGCGGCGGCGATCGCTGGGTGATCATCCCGCGCGTCGGCCACACGTTCTATGTCGAAGAGGCCGAGCCGCTCGACGAGGCGATTCGATCGGAGATTCGTCGGCTGATCGGCTCTCAGGATCTCTCGCCGTGGGAGCTCCTCGGCTTCTTCCCGGCGCGCGCGCACCGCGTCGAGGTGCTCGATGTCCCGATCCAGGATCGCGAGCGCGCCGGCGCCGGCGGCTCGCTGCGCTTTGCCCTCGCCGAGAAGGCCAGGCGCATTCGCGCGGTCGAGGTCCTCGCGGGCGTGACGACGCCGCTCCACGTCACCTTGCGCGGCGCCGTGCCGCCTCCGCTCGTGGCCCGCGAGGCCGAGCTGGTCCAGCTTCAAGCCCTCCTCGAAGGCGAGGATCGCATGGGCGTTCTTCTGCTTGGGCCCGAGCACGCCGGCAAAACAGCGCTGGTCCGCGCCTTCCTCGCCGCGTCATCGAGCCTGGTTTACGCCACCTCGGGCGCGCAGCTGATCGCGGGGATGAGCGGCCTCGGAGAGTGGCAAGAGCGCGTCCGCGAGGTGATGTCCGCCGTCCAGACGCTGAACGCCACGCTCTACTTCGAGGATCTCGAGGACCTGCTCACCGAGCGCTCCGAGAGCGGGAGCGTCGACTTCGCTGGATCGATGCGCCCCTGGCTCGATGAAGGCAAGGTCCGGATCCTCGCCGAGCTGCGGAGTGACCGACTCGATACGCTCGAAGGCCGCCACCCCGGCTTCTTTGCCTGCCTCTCGCGCCTGCGGGTCGAGCCGCTCTCCGCGGCGACGACGCTCCTGGCGCTGCAAAAGCGCGTGGCCCACGACGCCGTCGCCGAGCCGCGCCGCCCCCGCGTCGAGGTTGAAGCGCTGCCGACGCTGGTCGATCTGGCGGAGCGCTACCTGCCTTATGGCACCTTCCCGGGGAAGGCCATTCGCCTCTATCAAGACCTCCGCGCCGCCCACGAGAGGGACCCTTCGGCGGGCGGCCCGCCTCCGGTCCTCGGGCGGTCGGCGCTCTATCACGTCTTCTCCCTCTCCACCGGCGTCCCCGAAATCCTGCTCCGCGACGACGCCGCGCTCCGCGTGGAGGATCTCTCGGCCGCGCTCGGCAAGCAGATCATCGGGCAGGATCAGGCCATCTCGGCGCTGGCCTCCACCGTGGGCGTGATCAAGGCCGGGCTCCAGCCCACCGGGAAGCCGCTCGCTACCTTCCTCTTCGTCGGTCCCACCGGGGTGGGCAAGACCGAGCTCGCGCGCGCCCTGGCCGAGCTGCTCTTTCAATCCCCCGAGCGCATGGTCCGCTTCGACATGAGCGAGTTCATGACCCCCGACGCCGCCGAGCGCCTGATCCGCGGCTCGGATCGCGCCGATGGCCTCTTGACGCGGCGGGTCCGCGAGCAGCCCTTCTGCGTGGTCCTCCTCGACGAGATCGAGAAGGCCCACCCCGCCGTCTTCGATCTGCTCCTCCAGGTCTGCGGCGAAGGGCGCTTGACCGACGCGGCGGGGCGGACTGCCTTCTTCCACAACGCCATCCTGATCATGACCTCGAACCTCGGCGCGACCGAGCGGCGCACCCGGGCCGGCTTCGGCGGTGGGACGACGACGGACGAGGCGCACTATCAGCGGCTCGCTCTCGCTACGTTTCGCCCGGAGCTGGTCAATCGTATCGATCGGATCGTGCCCTTTCGCCCGCTCACCCGCGCCGAGGTCCAGCGGGTCGCGCGGCTGGCGGTGGCCAAGGTGCGGAGGCGCCGCGGGCTCGATGAGGCCGGCGTGGCGCTCGACATCAGCGAGGCCGCGCTGGCGCGCTTCGGCGACGACGGGTATTCCGAGCTTTACGGCGCCCGCGCGCTGCGGCGGCACCTCGATGAGCACCTCGCCGGCCCCCTCGCGCGCCTGCTCGCGAAGCTCGGCGGCGAAGCCAAAGAGCTCTTCGTCGACGTCACCCTCGAAGGCGAGCCGGAGACGAAGCGCGACGGCGTCGTGGTCACGACCTCGGTCTCGGGGCCATTCCGCTTTGAAATCCGCCGCCGCAAGAGCCTCAAGGCCGCGCAGCAGGTCTATGGCGAAGGCGAGATCGCCCGGCTGCGGCGCGAGGTCGATCGCCTGATGGCGCTCGCGCCGGTGGAGCAGGTCAAAGACCAGATCGACTTTCTGGTGACCCAGCTCGGCGCGAGCGACGCTGGAGCGAAGAAGCAAGATCGCCGCTGGACCCAGGAGCAAGGCGAGCTTCAGGCCGAGCACCACCGCCTCCGCGCCCTCTACGCCAAGCTCGAAGAGGCGCAGGAAGAGGCGCAGTCGGTGGAAGAGATCGCGATCCTGGCGCTCTTCGAAGGGCAAGAGGTCCTCCCGTTCCTCGAGGACGCCAGGGCCGCACACCGGGCTTTGCGCCGCGCGCTCCCCTACGTGATGCTCGCGCTCGAGCCGCACCGCGACGCGATCACCTGGGTCGTTGAAGAGCTCGACGAGGGCGCCTTCGACGTCTTCCTGCCGCCGCTGCTGCGGGCGATCGAGGCGCGCGGCTGGTCGGCGCTGATCCACGTCGACGGCGGCGAGCGCGCGCCCGAGGACCAGTGGCCGACGGATCGAGAGCGGCGCTGGGGTCCGCCGCGATCGATCGCCTGGCTGCAATCAGCCCTCGCCGCCGACAAACGCAGCTTTCGCGGCCTGGTCCTCCGCTGCAAAGGCGCCCATGCCGGCGGGCTCCTCGCGCTCGAAGCGGGCCTGCATCGGATCGAGGTCCCGCGGCGCCCCGAGCACAAGGAGGACGACACCCGCGCCCACGTCGAGGTGCGCACTGTGGCCTTCGCGTTCGATCTGCCGAAGGAGGCATGGGAGCACAAATCGCTGGGTCCTCCGCAGCCGGGGACAGCGTCGATGCGGCGGCGCGGCGCGCCGGTGCGCGAGGTTCGATCGTCCGAGCAGGTGGTGCTGATCGCCGGCAAGCGCGCGAAGCTCGATCTCGATCCGAGCGAGTACTGGGATCGCCTCGAAGAGATCGCGCTGGAGCACCTGCTCCTCTTCGAGCGCGAGGACAGCGGGCTCGATCGTGACGACTGGTTCGCGGCCGGGGAAGCCTCGTAGTCCATGCACTTCACGCTCCCGATCTTTCTCCGCCAGCAGAGCGGCCAGCTCGAGCTGACCACGCTCGGGCTCGGGCCGGACACGCGCACGCGCACCGGTCGTCACCCGCGCAAGGTCCAGACCGAGCTCGCCGCCGAGCTGCGCAAGGACGTCGAGAAGACCAAGGCGCGGGAGCTCGAGCGCTTCCAGATGCCGCGGGGCATGCGCCTCGAGCGCGTGCGCCTCGAGCTCACGCTCAACTCGCCCGGCGATCGTCGCAAGGTCACGGGCGTCTACCCGATCGTGATCGAGCCGCGCTGGGCCTCGGAAGACGAGCGCGTCTTCATGGCCTACCACCCGTCGCGGCAGGAAGAGTCGCTGCCGATCCGCGTCGATCTCCCGCTCGACGATCAGCTCCGCCCCTTCTTCGCCAAGGCCTGGGCCGAGCTCACCGGCGACGAGCTCGGCGGCCTGCTCACGCGCGGCAAAGAGCGGCTCGACGCGCTCTCGTTCTCGGCGGAGCCGCGATCCCTGTTCGAAGATCTCCCCGAGCGAAAGCGCGACGCGCGCGACCTCGCCTCCGGCGCGGATCCAGCGCAACGGAAACAGAAGCGCCACGGCCTCCGCACCCTTCGCCCCGTGTCGATCGATCTCACCGAGCGCGCGATCAGCGGCGACCTCGACGTGGGGATGCCGCGATCGCCATACCGCGAGCAGATCCAGCTCCTCCTCGGCGCCTCGCGCGGTCAGCCGCTCCTGATCGTCGGGCCGCCGGGATCGGGCAAGACGACGTTGATTCACCGCGCCGTCGCCGATGTGCTCGAGGCCGACGGCTACCCGGCCCACCGCAACGTCGAGCGCGTCCGCCGCGCCTTCCAGATCAGCGGCCGCCGGCTGATCGCCGGGATGAGCCACCTCGGCGACTGGGAGAAGCGCGTCGTCGCGGTGATCGAAGAGGCGCGCAGCTACGGCGTGCTCCTCGTGGTCGACGACGTCCACCACTTCGGCCGCATCGGTCGGACCCGCGACAGCGATCGCGCGCTCGCCGATCTCTTCCGCGGCCCGCTGGCGCGGCGCGAGCTCTCGCTGGTGGGTGAGTGCACCGAGGCCCAGCTCCGCGCGCTCGAAGAAGACGCGCCCTCGTTCGCCTCGCTCTTCACGCCGATCCACGTCGCCGCGGCCACGCCGGCCGAGACGCTGCGCCTGATGGTGCGCGCCATGCGCGGGATCGAGCGCGATCTCCACGTGGCGATCAGCCCCTACGCGCTGCGCACGATCCTCGAGCTCGGCGGATCGCTCCTCTCGGCGCGCGCCTTCCCGGGCAAGGCGATGGAGCTGCTCCACGAGGTCGGTCGGAGCCGCCGCGGCACCGAGGACGAGCCCGGGACCGTCGAGTCGCGTCACGTCCTCGAGCTGCTCTCGCGCAAGACCGGCGTGCCTGAAATCCTGCTCCAGGCCGAGAAAAAGCTCGATCCCGTCGACGTCGAGGAGGCCCTCGCGCGGCGAGTGATGGGCCAGCCCGAGGCCGTGAAGGTCGCCGTCGATCTGGTGATGCGGATCAAGGCGGGCCTCGTCGATCCGCGCCGGCCTTACGGCGTCTTTCTCTTCACGGGCCCCACCGGGACGGGCAAGACTGAGCTCGCCAAGGGCCTCGCCGAGTACCTCTACGGGACCGCGGCGCGCCTCGTTCGCTTCGACATGAGCGAGCTCTCCGGCCCCGACGCGCCCGCGCGCTTGATCGGGCACCGATGGAACCCGGAGGGCCTCCTGACCAAGCGCGTGCAGGAGCAGCCGTTCTCGCTCGTGCTCCTCGACGAGATCGAGAAGGCCCACCCCTCGGTGCTGAGCCTGCTGCTCCAGCTCTTCGAGGACGGGCGCCTCACCGACGCCGCGGGGAAGACGGCTCATTTTCAGCACACCGTCGTGGTGATGACCTCGAACCTCGGGGCGCGATCGCGGGCCGCGGTGGGCTTCGGCGACACCGGCGCGGCGGTGCTCCACGACATCGCGCGGGCTGTGCGCGAGTACTTCCCGCCGGAGCTCTTCAACCGGATCGATCGCATCGTTCCCTTCCGCCCGCTCACCGCCGACATCGCGGAGCGCGTCGCCGAGAAGGAACTCGACAAGCTCTGCCGGCGCCGCGGCCTGGTGGAGCGGAGCATCTTCGTCCAGCCCGCGGCGGGCGTGACCGAGCGGATCGCGCGCGTGGCCTTCGTGGCCGCGGACGGCGCGCGCTCGGTCAAGCGCTTCCTCGAAGGCACGCTCGGCGCGCTGATCACCGAGGCCATCGCCGGAGAGCGGCCGGCGGCGCTGCAGATCCTCCGCATCTCCACCGAGGGCGAGGGCTTCCACCTCCAGCGCGACGCGCTCGAGGAGGCCAACCCGGCCGACGCGATCTGGGCGATCGAGCCGCTCTTGAAGCTGCCGCTCGCGACGATCAAAGAGCAGCTCCCCGAGCTCCTCCGCTTCGTCGACGCGCTCTCGGCCGGCGGCGATCTCGCGCGCCTGTCCGAGCAGATCCGCCACCACCTCGCCCAGCAGGGCGAGCGCGGCAACGCCGAGGCCATTTACAACCTCGACGCGATGCGCGCGGCGATCGGCGCTTTCCGCGAGCGAATCGAGGCGATGATCCGCAGCGACGGGGCCGGGGAGGAGCGCCACGACGATCTCGAGATGCAGCACTTTCGCTGGATCCAGAGGACGACCCCGGGGTGGTCCACCTCTCGCGATGGCACCGAGAGCCGCTATCGCCTCTTCCATCCGCAGCAAATGCCGCCGCGATCCCGGCAGGTGCGGAAGAGCGAAATGCTCGAGGCGATCGCCGAGGGCTACGCGCTCCGCCGCGCGCTCCGTCACGTCGACGATCCCTCGCAGCACGCGGTCTTCGTGGAGATCTTGCGCGCCGACCGCCTCGACGATCCGGGGCGCGAAGCCTGGGGGTTCGGCGGGCTCGTCGAGTCGCTGGCGTGGGCGTACGCCGGCGCGCGCGGCGAGCTCGAAGGCTTCGCCGCGCGGCGGAGGGGCGGCCAGATCCTCACGTTCGGTCCGAGCACCGACGAGCTCGACGGCCTCCTCGGCGGCTACCAGGGCGCCGTCACCGAGGGCGTGAGCCACCTCGTGCTCAAGATCGTCGGCCTCTGCGTGCGCGACTTCTTCGCCCTCGAGACCGGCGTGCACGTGTGGACCTCGCTCGACCGCGAGCCGCAGATCGCCAGGGTCCGCGTCTTCCCCGCCGAGCCCGGGGAGACCCCGGAGAGCGTGATCGCCGCGCACGTCGAGAAGCAGAGCCTCCACGACGAAGCGGCGCGCAGCGGCCGCGAGAGGCCCCTCGATCCCTCCGCGCTCTCGCCGGTGGTGCGCAAGATCCGCTTCGATCTCCCGCGCGGCGGCCGCGTCACCAGCCCGCTCGAGATCGAGGACTACGTCATGGGCTTCGCCGAGACGATCGAGGCTCATCGCATCGAGGACGCGCTCGCGCCGATCTGGCTCCTGCGCGCCAGCCGCGAGGACCCGGGAGGCGGCGAATGAGCGGCAAGAAATCGCTCCGCGTCTACTTCATCACCCACCTCGACGGCCGGGTGACGGGCATCCTCCTCCGCACCTGGGACTGGACCTTCGAAAGCCGCCCGCCCTCGGCCTGGGGCCCCTCGGAAGACGACGTGCTCGCCCAGATCGAGGCCCAGCTCCACGCGATGTCGGCGATGCGCGACGACTCGATCGAGCGCTATCTCTGGGACGAATCGTTCGATATCCGCACGGTCACCGTCCTCGTCCACCCGCAGACGAGCATCAAGAAGCAGACGGTGATCGGCAAGCGCCGCATCCCGCTCGAGCTCACCTACCTCGCGAGCCGCATCTCCAGCGGCGGCTTCCGCGTGCTCGTCCCGCGCTTCGGCTGGCGCTTCATCGTCGAAGATCTCGCGGTCGCGCCCGAGGTCCTCCAGCAGGCGGTGAGCGTCGCTCTGCTCGGCGAGCAGCCGCGCTCGCTCTACGAGTTCCGCGTCGAGGGCCAGGAGTTCGTGCGCGAGTGGTCGCCGCGCATCCAGACGAGCAGCGACGCCTTCGCCCGCCGCGAGGACGAGGATCGCTTCGTCACCCTGCGCGCGGTGGCTGACGAGCTGGTGGAGCGCGCCGCCAAGCAGAAGCTCCCGATGTCCCTCGGCGACTCCCCCGAGCTCGACGCGGCGACGAAGCTGCTCGATCGATCCCCGCCGCCCTCGATCCTCCTCGTCGGCGAGCCCGGCGTCGGGAAGACGACCTGGATCTACCGCCTCGCCCGGCGGCTCCTCACGCAGCGGCGCGAGCGACAGCGACGGCAAGTGCCGCGGATCTGGAGCACCTCGGCCGACAAGATCCTCGCCGGGATGAAGTACCTCGGCATGTGGCAGGAGCGCTGCCTCGAGCTCGTCAAAGAGCTCTCGCACGAGGGCGACTACCTCTACGTCGGCGCGCTCTTGCCGCTCCTGCGCGAGCAGCCGGACGGCACCTCGCTCGCCGATCTCTTCGCGCCGGCCCTGCGATCGGAGGAGTTAAGCCTCCTCGCCGAGTGCACCGAGGCCGAGCTCCTCGCCGCCGAGCGCCGCGCGGCCTCGTTCCTCGCCTCGTTTCAGATCGTGCGCATCCCCGAGCTCGCCCCCGCGGCGGTCCCCGCGCTCCTCGCCGAGTACGAGGCGCGCAAGGATCCGCGGGTGACGCTCCATCCGGCCGGGAAAAAGCGCCTCGTCCAGCACCTGACCATGTTCCGCCGCGACGTCGCCTTCCCGGGCAAGGCCATCCGCTTCTACGACTGGCTCTCGCAGGAGGCTGACGGGCGCGAGCGCAGCGGCGAGAGCGCCCCGCGCGTGCTCTACCCGCGCGACGTCTCCGCGGCCTACGCGCGCTACTCCGGCCTCCCGATCGAGCTGATCGCCGACGAGGTCCCCGCCGGCGCGAAGGAGATCGCCGCGAGCCTCACCCGCCGGGTGATCGGCCAGGATCAAGCCTGCGCGACCGCGGCCCGGGTGCTCGCGCGCTTCAAGGCCGGCCTCGACGATCCCGAGCGCCCCTCGGGCACGCTGCTCTTCGTCGGCCCCACCGGCGTCGGCAAGACCGAGCTCGCAAAAGAGCTGACGCGGGCGATGTTCGGCGACGAGTCCCGGATGGTGCGCCTCGACATGAGCGAGTACGCGCTCCCAGGCTCCGCGCGCCGCCTGCTCGAGGTCGGCCCCGGCCTGACGACGCTGGCCCAGCGCGTGCGCCAGGAGCCGCTCTCGCTCGTGCTCCTCGACGAGATCGAGAAGGCCGACCGCGAGGTCTTCGACGTCCTCCTCGCGCTCCTCGGCGAAGGCCGGCTCACTGACGAAGAGGGCCGCCTCGTCGACTTCCGGATGACGCTGGTGGTGATGACCTCGAACCTCGGCGTCGCCGACACCCGCGCCGTCGGCTTTGGCGACAGCGACGATGATCGCGGCGCCTCGCTCGCCCGCGTCCGCGAGCACTTCCGGCCCGAGCTCTTCAATCGCATCGATCACGTCGTCCCTTTTCGCCCGCTCTCCCGCGGCGACGTGCTCCGGATCGTCGACCTCGAGCTCGGCAAGGCCCAGACGCGCAGCGGGCTCCTCCGCAAGAACCTGCGCCTCGACGTCCGGCCCGAGGCGCGAGCGCTGCTGGCGGAGCTTGGCTATCACCCCACGCGGGGCGCGCGCCCGCTCAAGCGGGTGATCGAAGAGCTGGTGATCACGCCGATCGCGGCGCGGATCGCGGCGGACGCAGGGCTCCGGGATCGGGACCTCGTGGTCGAGGCAGAGGGTGGGGAAATCGTGCTGCGGTGAGAGGCCCGCCCAACGTTGGCAATGAGCTGCATCGCGAAGCGCCGTCAGCTCCACTGCCTTGTTGACACGTCGAGGGACTCTCCACGAGATACGGCACCGCAAATAGATACGGCACCTTATAGCCGTTTCCAACAATTGATCTGGAACGAGGCTCCAGCTCATGCCATGGTGCCAATCGATGCAGCGAAACCGCTTCGATCGCGCCGCCAAGGACATGTTGCGCCTCTCCCTCGAGCCTGACGGTGTCTTCGAGTCGGACGCCGAAGTCAGCCCCGACACGCAGCGGGCCGACGGCTGGTTCACCCCGGATCCCGCGCGCCCACCGACCCGCGCGGACCTGGGTTTACTGTGGCGAATGACGACCGAGGCCTGCGCCTTGGAGCCCTTCCACGCGACGCCGGGGGAGAACGAGGTCAGCGGCTGCCTTCGCAAGCTCCTCAACTTCCGACATGTCCTCTCCTTGCGAAGCCCGACACCCCCGCTCCCGAAGCTGTGGATCATCTCCACGGGGCGCCCCGAGGGTGGACTCGAAGGCTTCTCTTTCCAGTCGTTCGAGGGCTGGCCGCGCGGCGTCTACCACTCCCCACGGCTCCTGTACGGAGGCATCGTAGTCACGAGCGAGCTGCCCCGAGCGCGTGACACGCTGCTGCTCCGCCTCATGGGCGCGGGCGCCTGCTTGCGGGGAGCCCTGGCCGAGCTCGCCGCGCTGCCCGCCGAGACGCGCGAGCGTGCCATCGCCGAGCCGGTGCTGCTACGCTACCGCATCGACATCGCGAAGGAACCGGCCACCCGCACGAACGAAGACGAGGAATTTATGACGGACACCCAGGAAATCTTCGAGGCGTGGAAGCGCGAGACGCGAGCGGAAGCCCGTGCCGAAGCCCGCGCCGAGGGCCTCGCCGAGGGCCTCGCCAAGGGCGTCGCCAAGGGCCTCGTCGAAATCTACGAGATCCGCTTCGGAACGATGCCGCCCGAGCTGAAGACGGTCGTCGAGGGGACGGAAGAGGAAGCGATTTTGCTCGCGTGGCTCCGGCTCGCCTCGACGAGCTCGGCGGAGACGTTCGCGGCCACGGTGCTCGCGTCGTGCGCCGGCTGACGCGAAACAGGGGGTGACTCGCACGGCCGCTCGGCCTGCAGAGGTTGCTGGAAAAGCCTTGACGCACGCGGCGCGCTCGGGCGTCTGTGGGCGATGTCGCTGCTCGCGCTCCGTCATTGTCGACGGAGCGAGCGAATCCGCGCGCAGGCAGGAGAGAAGAGGAAAGAAGAGGAGAAGAGGAGAGTAGGAGAGAAGAGAGCCCCTCGCCGTCAGACGGGCTTCTTCTCTTCCACCTTCTCCTCCGCCTCTCCCTTCCCCGGCGCCGCGGCGGGAGCCGTGACCACGCGCGATTGCAGCGCGGGAATATGGGCGTCGACACCCCGGCGCCCCCAGACGGCCATCCCGGCCTGATAGAGCAGATCATATCTCCGCACCACCTCGGTCCAGAGCTGATCGCGCACCAGCGTATCCGGGCTGGTCGCCCCCTTCTCCGCGGTCGCCCCGGTGGGCAAGAGCTGCTTCAAGAGCCAGTTACCGTCCTCGGCGAGCTTGGCGAGCGCCTCGTTCGTGAAGGGGTGCTTGTTGACGAGGTGCTTGGCGTTGTCGTGGAAGCACGCCACGATGGCCACGCCGTCGCGGGCCTCGTCGATGGGGCCGCGTTCAGCGCGGATGTTCTTGACGCGATCTTTCGGGACGAGGCCGAGATCGGCGGCGACTTCGAGGTAGAGGAGCGTCATTGAGCGCATCGGGCGGAGGCTGTCCTGGCGGGCGCGAATCTCGAAGCGGCTCGCCGGGGTGGAGACTCGATTGGCGGCGAAGCCGAGCGCGAGCGCGAGTGAAGGGAGCTCGAGCAGGTCGGCCGTGGGGACGAGGGGAAGCGCCTTGGCGATGTGATCGAGGTGGGGGCGGACGGCGTCGACGCCGCGAACGAGGTTGACGCGGACAATCTCGGGATCGGCGGTGTACCGCTCGAGCGCGTCCTCGGGGGTGGCCGCGACGAGGGGGGAGAAGTGCTTGAAGCACGCTTCAGAGTCTTCGGAGACGAAGGCGGCGGGAGTGGTCGGCATCACCGGAGTGGACCGAAGCGGCGAGGGCTCGTCAAGGCGTTACTGAGCTCCGGCGTGCAAAAGTGAACGACGAGGGTGGGGGAAGCGAGCCGGGAGGCCGGAGGACGTGGCGGGGTCGCTTGGGGAAGCGACGGCGGAAGGCGGGCGTCTCGCCGGAGCTCTTTCGTGCTCCGGCGAGAGGTCGGTTCGCTCTAAAGCACCTTCCGGAGGGTGCTCACCTCATCCTTGACGAGGAGTCGCTGTTTCTTCAGCTCGGCTACCTCGAACTGTTCCGAGGGCGTCAGGTAGGCGCGTCGGCCGAGATCTCTCAGCCGTTGATCGATCTCTCGGTGGCGGGCTTCTGCCCGGTAGAGCTCGTGAGGTCCATCAATCGAAGGCCCGCGGAACGAAACGACCTGCTTCATTATGGCCACCTCCAATGGCCCACGCTGTGGGGCCGAGGCTTGCGACGTCTGCGTGACGCCACCGTCATGGGTCGGCGTCAGGAAAAGCCTACCCCACAGAAACCAGCACCGGTGCGACATTTCTCCAGGTTGCCCCGGGAAAATAGAGCCAAGTGTGTGCTCGTCACTCCTTTTTGTTCCAGTTTCTCTGGCTTTTTCCAGCCAGCTTGCTCGATGAGGGAACAACCGCCGCCGCGGAGTATCCTTCCCGTCATGCTCGACCCTTCGCGCGCCCCCGCGCTTCGCCGCCGTCTTGCCCTCGGTTTCTCCACGGCCCTGCTCGGGGTGCTCACCGCGTGCTCGTCTGTCCCGGCCCCGGTTTCTCCTGCCGCTCCAGGCGTCCTCGCGGCGCCCGGGACGACACGGCCGGTCGAGGTCGCGCCCATGGTCGTCTCGCCGTTCACCGACTCCGAGCTCGAAGCGCGCTTCGAGAAGGCGCGCTCGCTCCTCCTCGCCGAGAAATACAAAGAGGCTGCTCCCGCCTTCGACGCGCTCGTGCGCCTCTCGCCCGACGGCGCGGTGGCGGCGCCGAGCCTCTACAACGGCGCGCTCGCGCACGAAGGCCTCGGCGAGCGCGAGGCCGCGATCGCGCGGTACAGCGGCCTGCTCCAGCGCTTTCCCCAGCACGCCGCGACGCGGGGCGCGCTCTTTCGCCTCTCGCGCCTCGACGCCTTCCTCGAGCGATGGAGCGATCTCGTCGTCGTCTCGGATCGGGTCCTCGCGCTCCCCGACCTCACGGTGATCGAAGCGATCGAAGCTCACGGCCAGAAGGCGCTCGGGCTGATCGAGCAGGACAAGCTCGAAGACGCCTCGCACCAGGTGAGCATCGCGCGCGACATGATCGAAGAGCACCGCATCGGCGACGCCGGCGCGCCCCCGATCGAGCTCGCCACGGTGAGCTTCGCGCTCGGCGAGGTGCGCCGGAAGAAGAGCGAGAAGATCTCCCTCGTCCCCGTGACGCCGAATTTCGCCGAGGTGCTGGAGCAGCGTTGCCAGGCGCTGCTCGACGCGCAGAACGCCTACACCGACGCGATGAGGAGCCTCGACGCGCACTGGTCGGCGATGGCCGGCTACCGCGTCGGCCAGCTCTACCAGGCGCTCCACCGCGACGTGATGGCCATCCCGCCCACCGGCAAGGCCGACACGCTGAAGAAGAAGCAGCTCTTCGAGGGGGCGATGCGCCTCCGCTACCGCGTGCTCCTGGAGAAGGGCTTGAAGATGATGGAGGGCACAGTCCGCATCGGCCAGCGCACCGGGGAAGACTCCTCCTGGATCCACCGCGCCGACGAGGCCAAGCGTGATATCGAGCGCGCCCTCGAGGACGAGAAGACAGCCCTCTCGAAGCTGCCATTCACCGAGGCGGAGCTGACCGAGGCGCTGGAGAAGCTCAAGAAGCCTGTGCCGTGAAGCGCGACGCGGGCCGCGTGGCCGCCGCGTGAGCCGAACCGGAGGAGTCGGGGCACGTACACCCCCATGCGGCCGCGAACACTCCAAGAGAAAGCGGGACGCACGTACGATGCTTTAAAACGCTACGCCGATGGTGACCTGGAGCAGCAGCGGTCAGCGGTCGACGATCTCCGGCAGCTCGGGACCGCGCGTTACGTGTTCGCTGGGGTCGTCCGGAGCATCGTCGAGCAGAGCACCGGGCTAACCTGGGACGAGTTCGTCGGGTAGCCAGCTTATCTTGTCCACCTGTTGACGACGTGCTACGAAATCGCCATGGAACGCCTCCGCAGCGACAGCTTTCCACCCATCACTCTGCCCGGCGGCCTCGGCGTCGCCGAGCTCCGCCGGTGCGACGATCACTTCTTCCGCAAGGCGCTTGCCCTGAGCCTACCCATCGAGCTCAGGAGCCCGCGGCTCATCTCGCTCGCGGACCGCCGGGAGCTCGGGCTGCCGCAGATCTATGCTGCTCTGACCGCGCTCACCGGTCCCAGCGGGGAGCTCTACGATGACTGGAAAGGCGCGTTCGGCTTCCCCTTCAAGCTGACTGTGCGCCGCGGCGAGCGCGAGCATCGGTATCTGCTGAACCTCATGAACTTCCGATCCATGGTGGAACCCATCCTGTCCCGGGTGCAGCAGCCAGGCGAGTCCTACCGTCGCGACGCCTACCACGCCCCCTTCGACGACGAGCTCAGCACGGACGACATCGTCACCGTGATCGACTTCATCCGTGGCTTCCTCGCAGGCTACCTGAAGACCATGCCCGCGTGGACCACTCCTTACGTGAAGGAGGTCCAGTCGAATCTCCTCCTGTTCGGGTACGACCCCACGTCGGGCGCATTTTTCGAGCAAGCGTACCGCGAGCCGGAGGCGTACCAGGCAGCGCGCGAGCGCTGGCACACGCTCATCCCGAAAGAGACCCCTTCAAAACAGCTGGAGGAGCTGGACTGGTAGTGGCGGCGCGGGGACACGAGCGTCAGTGCGGCGTTGTCGGCATTACCATAAACGCGCGAAATCTTTTCGGCACCCATGGTAGCCTGAAGGGATGATCGCCGGAGCACGCCGTCAAACCCTGGGTTATGCGCGCCGCTTGTCGCCTCGACGATCGATCGGCGGGCGGCTCTTTCTCTACGTGCTCAGCAGCGCGCTCATCGGCCTCGGGGGAATGTCGTATTTCTTCTACCGAGTCCTGGAGTCCCGCGCGCGGGACGAGATCCAGAGCCACCTCCGCGTGCGCACCACCGCCATCGAGGCGCAGCTCGCGCAGGTGGAGGAGGCCACGGCGAGCTTCGCGGCGGCGCTCGAGAACCTCCAGAAGCTCGGCATCAAGGACGCCGAGTCCTTCAAAGCCCTCTCGTTCAAGTTCTTCCGGAAGCGGCCGACGCTGGTGATGGGCGTCGGCTTTGGCCAGACGCCGTTCCAGCTCGTCACCGAGCGGCGGTGGTTCTACCCCTATTTCTACGTGGACCAGGGCGTCGCTGGGGCCATCGGCGAGCGACTTCCCGCGCCGTTTGAGGCCATCCGCTACGGGGATATGTTCACGGCCGACAACTATCCCGAGCAGGATTATTACAAGCTCTCCGTCGCCGCGGGGAAGAAGACCTGGCTCGAGCCGTACGACTGGTCCGGCATCACCATGACCAGCTTCTACGAGCGCTGCCTGGACGACCGCGGAGGGCTCCTCGGCGTCGTCGCCGCCGACGTGGACGTGACGGCCCTCGCCGCTCCGCTGCGCCAGCCTGTCACTCGCGGGATAGGGTATTTCGCGATCCTCAGCGACAAAGGCCATCTGCTCGCCTACCCGCCCGATCCCGAAAAGGCCAGGGTGCGTGCGAGCGTCGATGCCATCCCGGCGCTCCTCTCGGTCTGGCCCAGGATGCAATCCGGGCCGGAGGGGCTCATCGAGGACAACGACAGCCTCTGGGCTTACGAGCGGATCGTGCACACGAACTGGGTCATGATGGCGAGGCTGCCCAGAGCGGCGGTGACCTGGCCCGTGTTGCGGATCGCGCTCAGCGCGACGCTCGGGGCGGGGCTCCTCCTCGCGATGGCGGTGGCGCTCTTCGTCCGGCAGCTCAATCAGCGACTCAAGCCCATCGTGGAGGCGTGCGAGGCCCTCGTGGAGACCGACGCGCAGCGGGCTGTCTCGCTCAAGCGCTCCTCGGTCGCGCCCGCTGTCAACGATCCTGCCACGGACGATGTTGGCTCGGACGAGGTCGGGGTCCTCGGGCGCTCCTTTGGCCAGATGTCCCGCCAGCTAAAGGAGTCGTTCGCGGCGCTCGAGCAGGCCAATGAGGAGCTCGAGGGGCGCGTCGCGGAGCGGACGGCGTTCCTCCAGCAGCTCAATCAGGAGCTCGTGGAGTCCCAGAAGAAGCTCGAGGCGTCGCGGGAAGCGGCCGAGTCCTCCAACCGGGCCAAGAGCGAGTTCCTGGCCAACATGAGCCACGAGCTCCGCACGCCGCTCAACGGGATCCTCGGCTATGCGCAGCTCCTCCAGCGCAAGAAGACGCTCTCGGGCCCGGACCTCCACGGCGTCACGGTCATCCAGCAGTGTGGCAATCATCTCCTCCTGTTGATCAACGACATCCTCGATCTGGCAAAGATCGAGGCACGGAAGATGGAACTCTTCCCCGAAGAGCTCCGATTCCGCTCCTTCCTCGACGGAGTGGTCGAGATCTGCCGGGTCCGAGCGGAGCAGAAGAGCATCTCGTTCACGTACGAGCCGAGCCCCGACCTGCCTCAGGCCGTGCACGCCGACGGCAAGAGGTTGCGGCAGATCCTGCTCAACATCCTGGGAAACGCCGTCAAATTCACCGACGCGGGAGGCGTGACGCTCACGGTGAGCGCGCTCGCCCCGGGGAGGATCCGCTTCCGCGTCGACGACACCGGACCTGGCCTCAACGCAGAGCAGATCGGAAAAATCTTTGCGCCGTTCGAGCAGGTCGAAGAGGCGCGGAAAGAGCGCGAAGGGACGGGCCTCGGGCTCGCGATCAGCCAGAAAATCGCGGGGCTCATGGGCAGCGTCATCCAGGTCGAGAGCGTGGCAGGCAAAGGGGCCTCGTTCTGGCTGGACGTGGATCTGCCCGAGGTGACCTTCACCGCGACGCCTTCCGAGGCGACGAGCCCTTCAAACGTCGAGGGTTTCGAGGGACCGCGGCGTTCCATCCTCGTGGTCGACGACAATGCCATCAATCGCTCGCTCCTCGTGGACACGCTGGAGCCGCTCGGCTTCACGGTGATCGAGGCGAGTGACGGGCAAAGCGCGCTCGACAAGGCCCTGGAGCGCCGTCCGGATCTCGTCATCACCGATCTGGCGATGCCCGGCATGGATGGTTTCGAGCTCGTGCGGCGCCTCCGCCTCGCGCCGGAGCTCAGCGGGATGGCGATCCTCGTCGCGTCGGCCAGCGTCTTCGTATCGGATCAGCACCGAAGCGTGGACGCCGGGGCCAACGACTTCCTGGCCAAACCCGTGGAGATTGGCGACCTCTTACGGCAGCTCCAGAAGCATCTGGCGCTCACCTGGATTCATCGCAAGGACGAGGGCGCCGCGGCGCCTGACCGTCCCGCCTCCGTGCCCGCTCTCCCGCCCTTCGAGTCGATCGCCGATCTCACCGCGCCTCCGGACGACGAGCTGGATCTCCTCATCGATCTCGCCGGACGAGGCCGCGTCAACAGCGTCATCGAGCAGGCGCGCCGGATCGCGCAAGCGGATCCGACGTTCGCGCCCTTCGTCAAGGTCGTGAACCGCCTCGCCCGAGGGTTCCAGCTCAAGGAGCTTGCCAGTCTGCTCACGCGCTACCGGGAGCGGAGCAGGCTCTCCGCGCCGCCGGATCGCTCGAGCGCATAGGCGATCCCACCCTCCAGCGTGCCTCGGGTCACGATGCTGGCGAGATCGGCGCTCGAGGCGAGGAGGGTCCTTGCGAGGGCGGGGCGGATACCGGTGATCACGGCGTGCGCCCCGAGCAACCGGAGCGCGCTGCTGGTCTTCATCAGCGAATCAGCGACCTTTGCGTCCATGGCCTTGAGCCCGGTGACGTCGATGATCACGACGTTTGCCCCGTGCGCGTGGACCCCGCGAAGCGCCGTCTCGAGGAGCTGCTCGGCCCGTTCTTCGTTCATTGCGCCGATGATCGGCATGACCATGATGCGGTCGGTGATCGGGATGAGCGGCGTCGACATTTCGACCAGCGTGGCGCGCTGGACGGCGATGATCTCCTCCCGCAGGAGCGCGCGTTGCTGGTCAGCGCGCTCGCGCTCGGCGAGCTCGAGGGAGAGTCGCTCCGTGAGCTCGCGGAGGGCCTCTTCGCGGTGCTCGGCCTCTCGCACCAGCGCCTGATTCGACTTGCGCAGCTCTTCATTGAGCTCGGAGAGCTGGCCCTTGGCACGCTCGATTTCCCCGAGGGCGCGCCCGAGATCGGCGGTGCGCTCGTTCACGCGCCGCTCGAGCTCCCGCGTGGCGCTGGCGAGGGCGGACTCGGCCGCGGCGCGTACGGCGTTCTCCTCGACGAGGTGCTTCGTCAGGAGGTGAAGCTCCATCTGCGTCCGGACGCGGGCGAGGATTTCCTCGTCATGAAATGGCTTGGTGATGAAGTCGACGGCCCCCAGGCTCAAGCCGTGGATCCTGCTCTCGACGTCCACCAGGGCCGTCATGAATATCACCGCGATACGCGCCGTGGCCGGGTCGGCCTTGAGCCGTCTGCAGACCTCGAAACCGTCGATCCCGGGCAGGCGCACGTCGAGCAGGATGAGGGCGGGCGCGTCGCGCTGGGCCAGCTCGATGGCCGTTGGGCCGTCGATGGCCGCCGCGACCTCGAACCCGGCGCCTGCAAGGAGGTTGGAGAGCACGTCCAGGCCGACGGGGTTGTCGTCGACGATGAGGATGAGCCGCTCTTCCGTGTCCACCATTGTCGGGAGTGGCGCCATTGCTGAGCAACTCGTATCCGTTCTCACCTCTCGCGTCAATGCATAACCAAGGCGACGAGCCGCAGGACATGGGGAAGACCCGTCGCGCGGGCTCGAGGCGCGCTGCATTGATTGACGTGTGTACACCCCCCTGTTCACCCGGATTGGCACGTTTCCGGGGTGCGCCAATTTTCGCGCTCGCGTATGAGGGTTGGATGGATGTCGCATTGGTCCCGGTCAGGGTGTCGGGTGGTTCGTGCGAGGAGTCGGTCGATCCCGCGATGCAGGCGGGGCTCACGGCGTTGATCGAGCTCGCCGCGCAGCTGTGCGAGGCGTCGGGCGCCCTGCTGTGGTTCAATGACGCGAGCGGGCCGCGGCTGGTGGCGCGGGCTGGAATCGCCGACGCGGAGGTCTCGGAGCGACTCGCGCTCGCGGTCGCGCACGTGCACGAGGAGGCCCCCGCAGCGGCGGACGGGCTCGCGGGCGCGCCGGTGCTTGCGAGCGACGGACAGGTGATCGGCGGTCTGTGCGTGCTCGGGTCTTCGCTGCGGCCGTCGGCCTCTCTACTGCCCAGCCTGGCGCAGCAGGCCGCTACCCTGCTGGCGCTCGATCGGCGGCTGGCCGCGCAGCTACTTCGCGAGCAGGCGGCACGGGCCAGCGAGGCGCGCCTGCAATACGTTATCAGCAGGTTGCCGGTGGTGATGTTCGTGCTCGACCGGGACGGCGTGTTCACGCTGTCGGACGGCGGAGCGCTGGCCCCGCTCGGCCTGCTGCCGGGCCAGGTGGTCGGCGTGTCGGCATACGAGATGTACCGCGACTTCCCGTCGATCGTGGACCACATGCGCCAGGTCCTCACCACCGGGGAGACGCGCGCGTGGACGGCCTCCTTCGGCGACACAACCTACGAATCGCGAGCGGTCGCCCTGCGCGACGAAGACGGTGCGATCGTGGGCCTGCTCGGGCTGGCCTCCGACATCACCGAGCGGATGCAGATGGAAGCGACGAATCAGCGCCTGCAAGACGAGGCGCTCGTGGCCCAGGCGACCGCGCTGGCCGAGCTGTCCACGCCGCTGATCCCGATCTCCAGTGACACGGTGGTCCTGCCGCTGATCGGCACGGTCGACGTGGCGCGGGTCGAACGCGTGCTGCAAACCCTGCTCGAGGGCATCACGACGTCGCGCGCGAAGGTGGCGATCGTCGACGTCACCGGCGTCACGCGCATCGACGCCGCGGCAGCGGCGAGCCTCGGGCAGGTCGCGATGGCGGCGCGGCTGCTCGGCGCCGCCGTGGTGCTCACCGGCATCGGCCCCACCACCGCGCGGGCGCTCGTCGAGCTGAACGTCGACCTGAGCGGCGTGGTCCTGCGCGGCACCCTCGAGAGTGGCATTGCCTGGGCCCTGGGCCGCTCGTGAAGAGCGCGTCGCGCCTGGCAGGGTAGGAGATCACCGCACCGGCGCCCGCGCCCGCGCAAAGGCCTCTTCCCCCTCGACCCAGCGCGCCCCCGCGCCCGGATCCTCGAGCGCGACCAGCAGCCCGATCTCCAGCCGATACGCCTCGACCGAGACCCCCGCGTCGCGCAGCGCCTCATCGAACCCCGCCTCCGCCGCGTCGTGCGCGCGATCGAGCCGCGGGATTCGCGCCGGCACAGCCTCGGCGCTCCCCGCAAACGCCTCGCGGCACGGCGCCGCATCGCTCGCATTGAAGGCGCGGCAGCGGAGCGGGCGCGCCGCGTAGATCGAGCAGCGCCCCGCGTCGTCGAGCAGCGCGCAGGGGATCTTTACGGCCCACCGCTCCTCGTCACTCAGGTGCTGCACCCGGCTCGCCTGGAGCGCCAGCCGCTCTCGCAGCGCGCCCTGCGCAGCCTCGCTCCAGGTGCGCGCCAGGTGCCTCGTGATCGCCAGCAGCTCGGGCACCGTGGCGTCGGCGTGAACGTGACAGCAATACGAGCACCCCGCGCTGCACGCCGGGGGCGTCGCGCCGCGGGCGAGCGCGCTCGCCCCTGCGGCGTCGAGCGCGACGTGGGCGCGCGTGGCGGCGTCGGCGAGCGACTCGGTCGAGAGATCGCCGCCGAGCGTGCTCGCCACGTCGGCCTTCACGCGGGCGGTGATCGCCTCGTGGTGCTGTCGGAGAACCACGAGGGCGCGCACGCGGCGCAGGGTGGCGGCGCGCGTCGGCGAGCGCAAGCGCGCCTCGGCGTTGACACGGCTCCGCGCCGCGCGCTCCATGCCGCCGCATGACAACCAATCGACGCTACGACGTGATCGTCATCGGGAGCGGGATCGGCGGCCTCACCGCCGCGTTGACCGCCGCCAACGTTGGCCTCGGCGTGCTCGTGCTCGAAGCGGGCAAGCAGTTCGGCGGGTACACCAACCCCTTCAAACGCGGTAAATACAGCTTCGATCCTGGCCTTCACTACATCGGTGAGTGCGGCCCCGGGCAGCAGCTCACGCGCATCCTGGAGAAGCTCGGGCTCGCCGACGAGATCACCTTCCGCGAGCTCTCCCCCGACGGCTTCGATCGGCTGGTCTTCCCCGGCTACGAGGTGGCCATGCCCCGCGGGGCCGAGCGCTACCACGAGCGCCTCGCCCAGGATTTCCCGCAGGAGCGCGCCGGGCTCGCGAAGTTCTTCGCCACCCTCACGAGCTTCCGGAGCGCCGTCGCCGCGATGGTCGCCCTCCGCGGCCCGGCCTCGCTCGTCGCCGCCGCGCCCCACGCGCCGTTCCTCCTGCGTTACGGGCGCGCCACCTACTCCGAGCTGATCGATCCGATGATCCGCGACCCCCTCCTCCGGGCGGTCCTCTCGGCGCAGGGCGGGGATTACGGCCTCCCGCCGGGCCGCGCCTCGGCGATGATCGGCCTCGGCGTCCTCGATCATTACCTCGGCGGCGCCTACTTCCCCCGCGGCGGATCGCGGTCGATCCGCGACGGCTTCGTCAAGGCGATCGAGCGCAAAGGGGGCGTGATGCTCCGCAACCACGCGGTCACGCGCGTGGTCATCGAGGGCTCGCGCGTCACCGGCGTCCGCTGCGCCAACGGCGAGGCGTTCGAGGCGCGCACGGTGATCTCCAACGCCGACGCGACCTTCACCTACCGCGAGCTGATCGGTCCTGCGCGCCTCCCGTTCTTGCTTCGCCGCCGGACCCAGGCGATGCGCCCCTCGATCGCGTCGCTCTGCCTGTTCCTCGGCACCTCCCTCGACGTCGCCGCGGCGGGGATGACGGACGCCAACATCTGGCATTATTCGAGCGTCGATATCGACAGCGCCTATCGCCCGATCCTCGAAGGGCGGTTTGCGCCCGACGACTTCTTCTTCCTCTCTTCCCCCTCGCTCAAGGATCCGGACGCGGTCGACAAGGCCCCTGCGGGACACCACACGCTCGAGGTCGTCACCCTCGCCCCCTTCGAGCCCTTCGCGAAATGGGCCGGGATGAAGACGATGAAGCGCGGCCCCGACTACCTCTCGCTGAAGGCCGAGCTCACCGACCGCCTCCTCGGCGGAGTCGAGCGCTACATCCCCGGGATCCGCGATCACCTCACCGTCCTGGAGCTCGGCACGCCGGCCACCAACCTCACCTATGCCGCCGCGCCGCGCGGGGCCATCTATGGTCCCGAGCAGACGCCGGATCAGATGGGGCCGTGGCGTTACGGGATGAAGGGGGCCATCCCGGGGCTGTTCCTCTGCGGCTCCTCGACGCTCGGCGCCGGCATCGTCCCGGGCGCGGTGTCGGGCTTCAGCGCCGGGAAGATGGCTGTGGCCGCGGCGCGCGCGTGAGTGGAGCCGAAGGGTTCCAACTGAAGCGGCTTTGGGCGAGCCCGGGCGCGAAGGCGAACGGCGGGTAGAAAAGCGCATTCTCCGCGCTGCGGGCGAAGGATCGGCCGGCGGGGGGGCGGCCGCAGCCCTGCGGAGGGGAGGCGACGAGGGCGGGGGAGGACCCGCAGCGCTGCGGCCGGCGGAGGCGCGCGGGATCCAGGCTTCTGCAGCGCTGGGGAGGGGAGCCGCGAAGGGAACCCAGGCGTCCGCAGCGCTGCGGAGGGGGGAGGGGCGCGCCGGGCAGGCTTCCGCAGCGTGTGGGTAGGGGACCTACATGGCTGCGCACCGCGAGGGACTCGCGGCGAGGAGGCCGGGGAGGCCCTCCTCCACGGGCCGCTTGCTCGGCCGTTCAGTGACCGCCCCCCCGCGCGGTCGCCCTTGCGATCCTGCGCGCCCGACGAGTATGGTCCACAGTCCTGGCGGGGAACCCGAAGGTATCCCCCCTATTTCTCGGGGGAACATGGCGAGCCGTGACAAGTTTCTCATCCAGCTCATCAGTGTCCCGCCCGAAGAGCGCCATGAAGAGCAGCTCGGATCGAAGGCAAAGTTCTGGTTCAAGAATGAGTCGCACGGGTGGGTCCTGTTCAAGCGCGGACGCGAGAACGAGGATTGGTCGGAGAAAGTGGGGACCGAGCTGGGTCGGCTTCTCGGCCTGCCGTGCGCCCAGGTCGAGCTCGCGACATGCAACGGTGAGCCCGGGATCATCTCCCCGTCATTGCTTGGCCCAGGAGACCAGCTCGTCCACGGTAACCAGCTCCTTTTGCACCTCAATCCAGGTTATCCCGGCCAGAGTACGTATCACGTGACTCAGCACACCCTGGACGCCGTCCTGAGCGCGCTCGAAGAGTTCAACGTGCTCCCCTGGCCAATCGTCGACCCACCTCTACCGGCGACGTTCGATGCGCGTGACGTCTTCGTGGGCTATCTCCTCCTCGACGCCTGGATCGGGAACTCCGACCGGCATCACGAGAACTGGGCCATCATTCAGCGGGAGGAGGAGCGATTCCTCTCTCCATCGTATGACCACGCCAGCTCGCTGGGGAGAAACGAGCAAGACGCGAAGATGACGGGCCGCCTCCTCGGTACGGATCCGCGGTCCACCGTCGAGGCTTATGCCCAGAAATGCCGCTCTGCACTCCATGAAACGTCCGGCGCCGGGCGTCCCATGACGACGCGAGAGGCATTCGCACTCTCCATGAAACATCGACACGAGGCGGCTGCGCACTGGTTGGCGAGGCTGCGAGCCCTCGATGCTCAGCGCCCCTTTGAAGTCCTGGAGAGAATACCCGACGAACGTTGCTCGGATCTTCACCGACGCTTCGCGTCGCAGATCCTGGAGATCAACCGTCACCACCTCCTCTCGCTACTCCGACAGCCATGACTGATACGACTCCCATCCTCTACCTCGCCTGGCAAGACGCGTTCTCACGTCGTTGGTTCCCGGTAGGGCGCCTGCAGAAGCTCGCGGACCAGCGCTACGAGTTCGTTTACCTTCGTGGGTACTCGGAGGCGCGCGCTCAGGCGGGAATGTCCCCGATCCTCGGATTTCCCAGTCCAGAGACACGCTATGTTTCCGACTCGCTCTTCCCGCATTTTCAGAACCGCGTGATGCCTCGAAGTCGCGAGGATTATCCCGTCTACCTGGAACGACTTGGATTCCGCGAGCAGCCGCGCGATCCTCTCGAGATCCTCGCGCGGAGCGGCGGCAGGAAGGTCACCGACTCGTTCTCCTACTATCTCTTCCCGGAGCCCGCCGCGATCCTATCGCCGGATGGCGAACGCCGGTATGCGGTCTGCTTTTTTATCCACGGCATGCGCCATGTGCAGCCCGCGGCTCAGGAGCGCGCCGGGCGCGCCGAGCTTGGCGAAAAGCTCTTTCTCATGCTTGACTTCCAGAATCCTGCTGATCCACGAGCAATCGCCATCCGCACCCACGAGAATCATCTCCTGGGCTACGTGCCTCGCTTCTATTGCGCGGACCTCCACGAGCTGTACCGCCGGGGCCAGTCCATCGAGCTCACCGTCAAGCATGTCAATTCCACGCCCACGCCATCGTGGGCTGGGGTAATGTGTCGCATCGAGGCATCGTGGCCGGAAGGGTTTCGGGCTCTCTCGGCGCCGGAGTACGAGCCGCTCGCCGCCGCGGTCGTCTCCTGAGTCGCAAGCCCTCACCCCGGGCCCCTCTCCCGCGAACGGAAGAGGGGCCCGGATCCTTCACCAGCCGAGGCGACTGCCGATGTAATACGGCAGCATATCGCGCCACGACGGCCAGTCGTGCGGCACGTCGTGGCCCCACATATCGAGGTTGTTCCCGATCCCCTTGTTCCAGAGCAGCGTGGAGAGCTTCTTCGAGCAGTGCGGCGCCTCGTGGGCGCCTTGCCCGGTGATGATGTGAATCTGCGTCTCGTGGCGGAGCAGATCCATCGTCCGCCCTTCAGGCAGGTTGCCGAGGTACGAGGTGGGGTTGTTGAAGTACAGGTTGTCATCCATGTACCCCTCCGTGTAATCGGGCTCGAGATCGTAGAACCCGCTCATGGCAATGAGGGTGTCGAAGAGGTCTGGCCGGCGGAAGAACTGGTTGGCGGCGTGGAACGCGCCGAAGCTCGCGCCGCTGATGGCCAGGCGCGAGGTCGGGTTGTTGTTCACCCGGCGGATGTGGGGGACGACCTCTTCCTCGATGTAGCCGGCGTAGAGCGCGTGCCGACGCGCCGACTCGCTCACCGGGACCTTGCTGTTCATCCACGCGTGGCGGTTGATGCTGTCAATCGAGAAGACCTGGATCTTGCCGGCGAAGATGTACGGCTCGATCGATTTGATCAGGTAGAAGCGCTCGTTCTCGAGGTAGTCAGCCTGCGCGGTGGGCAGGAGCAGGAGCGGGTGCCCCGCGAAGCCGTAGCTGACGATGGGCATCTCCAGACCGAGACGCGAGCTGTACCAGCCGAAGAGGCTGCGGGGGAGGTTCGAGTCGACGTACACGCGGGGGTTCTCCTTTGGGAGGTGGGCGCTTCGAGGGCGATTTGAAGCTACCTCAAGTGTCCCCCGCCGGGGAGTCTGGAGGAGGGGCGCGCTCTGTCTTCCGCGGCGCATTCGCGCGGGAAGTGGCGGAGCGCACGGGTTTCACACCGTTCGCTGCGTCAGCGGATCGAGGACGGCGGCGATCGCGGCTGCCACGGCGTCGGGGCCCGCGTCGCCGTTGAGGTGGACGACGCGATCGCCGGGGACCAGCGAGTCGGCGTCCAGGTAGGCCTCGGCGAGGCGGGCCTGCACCTCGGCGTCATCGAAGAGCTCGGCCGCGCCGCCGCGGGCCCTTCGCCTCGAGGCGGCGACGTTGGGCGACACGTTGAGCACCACCGTGATGTCGGGGCGGCGCGCGTGGCGGTTGAGCTCGCGGATCCAGCTCACCGTGCCGGCGCTCTGCTCTTCGCTCTCGCTCGCCGTCGTCGACTGGTAGGCCAGGCTCGAAAGATCGTAGCGATCCGAGAGCACCACGTAGCCGTCGCGGAGGTGGGGATCGATCTCTGCGGCCACGTGATCGAGCCTGTCCGCCGCGAAGAGCAGCGCCATCACCTGCGCCTGGTAGGTGGCGGGCAGCGAGAGTCGCTGCGTCAGCGCCAGGCGGATCATCGAGCCTACCGGGCCGGTGCTCGGCTCGCGCGTGACGTGGACGAGGCGCCTCCGGGCGCGGAGGCGCGCGGCGTAGCGCTCGCACTGCGTCGTCGTCCCGGCGCCGTCGATCCCTTCGAAGACCACGAGGAGGCCGTCCCCTGTCTCGCTACCGTCGTGCATCGCGGAGCCCTCCCTCATTCATCCGTCAAGGCAGCGGGGGAGGCTCTTCCCCCAGCACCATGTTGTCGATCAGGCGAGCCCTACCGAGGCGGATCGCCAGGGCGATCAACGCGCGTTCGCCCGTCGTCTCCGCGGCGTCGAGGACGCGCACGGAGTCGGGGTCGGCCACGTCGACGTAGTCGATCGACGTCGCCACCTCGGCGACCTCGGCCCGCGCGAGCGCGGTGAGCGTCGAGGCGCTCCGTTCGCCCGCGGCGAAGGCGCGCGCCGCGGCGGTGAGCCCGCGGGGGATCGCCAGCGCTGCTCGGCGCTGCTCGGGCGTCAGGTAGGCGTTGCGCGACGACATCGCCAGCCCGTCGGGCTCGCGCACCGTGCGCAGGCCGAGGATCGTTACGGGCAAGAAGAGATCGGTGGTGATGCGCTTGATCACCTGGAGCTGCTGGTAGTCTTTGCGGCCGAACACGGCGGTGCATGGCCCGACGAGCGCGAAGAGCTTGGCGACCACGGTGGCCACGCCCTCGAAGTGGCCGGGCCGGTGCGGCCCGCACAGCCCCGCGGTGGTGGCGCCGACGCGCACGCGGGTCTCGTCGCCGGGCGGGTACATGGCCTCGGCGCCCGGCGCGAACACCGCGGCGGCGCCCGCGGCTTTGACCATCTCGGCGTCCTTCTCCAGGGTGCGCGGGTAGCGGGCGAGGTCCTCGCTGGGGCCGAACTGGGTCGGGTTGACGAACACCGAGATCGCGACGAACTCGGCGTGCTTGCGGGCCTCGCGCACCAGCGCGACGTGCCCTTCGTGCAACGCGCCCATGGTCGGGACGAAGCCGACGGTGAGGCCGTGCGCCCGCGCGTCGTCGCAGGCGCGGCGGAAGGCGAGAGGCTCGCGGAGGAGCTGCATCGGGCCAACGCTATCACAACGCGCAGCTCACTTCCGAGCCCGCTCGTGCCGGAACTACCAGGGCACGGAACGTGGATTACCCGGGGCCATGCGCCTTCGTCGCACGCCCATGTGGACGTGGACGCGAACGCTGACGCCCCCCTCCGACTCCTACTGCCGGAAAATCTCCACCTTCTCCAGCACGACATCCTGGTTCGGCCGATCCCGCGTCGAGGGCGCATTGGCGATCTTGTTGACCACGTCGAGCCCGCTCATGACCTTGCCGAACACCGAGTGCTTGTTGTCGAGGTGCGGCGTCGCCCCCTCGGTGATGAAGAACTGCGCGCCGTTGGTGTTGCGCCCCGAGTTGGCCATCGAGAGCACGCCGGCGCCCTGGTGACGGAGCTCCGGGTGGAACTCGTCCTCGAACTTGTAGCCCGGGTTGCCCGTGCCCCAGCGGGACGCCTGGTCGGTGTGGCGCGAGAGGAGATCGCCGCACTGGATCATGAAGCCGGGGATGACGCGGTGGAAGCGGACGCCGTCGTACGCGGGCGTGCCCTTCATCGAGGCCTGGGTCTTGGGATCTTTCCAGTCGATGGTGCCGGTGGCGAGCCCGACGAAGTTCTTCACGGTGTTCGGCGCGAGCTTCTCTTCGAGGCGCACGACGATCTCGCCGAGCGAGGTGGTGAGGCGAGCGTGGAGCTGGCCGCTCCCGGGAATGGTGATGTCCGGAAAGTTCATGGGACGTGTCTCCTGGGTCCAGGTCTTCGTTGCGAGGGCGTGTGCTTAGGCCTTTTCGAAGAGCGTCGCAATCCCTTGCCCGACGCCGATGCACAGCGCCGCCACGCCGAGCGCTTTGCCCCGGGCGTGCATGGCGTGGATCAACGAGCAGGCAATCCGCGCGCCCGAGCTGCCGATCGGGTGCCCGAGCGCGATGGCGCCGCCCCGGACGTTGACCTTGCTCGGATCGAGCTCGAGCGCGCGGATGCAGGCCAACGATTGTGCCGCGAACGCCTCGTTCAGCTCGATCAGATCGACGTCGGCGAGCCGGCGCCCGCTCCGCGCCATCAGCTTCGTCACGGCGGGGATCGGCCCTTCGCCCATCAGGTTCGGATCCACCCCCGCCGTGGCCGTCATCACCACGCGCGCCAGCGGCCGCACCTTCGCTTCGGCGACCGCTTCGGCCGACGCGAGCAGGAGCCCCGACGCGCCGTCGTTGATCGGCGACGAGTTCCCCGCCGTCACGCTCCCGTCTTTGCGAAAGGCCGGCTTGAGCTTCGCGAGGGCGTCGATCGAGGCGCCTTCGCGGAAGCACTCGTCGCGCGCGAAGAGCACTGGCTCCCCTTTTTTCTGTGGCACCGACACCGGCACGATCTCCGAAGCGAACTCGTTGATCGCCCACGCCGCCGTCGCGCGCCGGTGCGACTCGAGCGCGAACGCGTCCTGCGCCTCGCGCCCGATGTTCCATTTCGCGGCCACGTTCTCCGCCGTCTCGCCCATCGATTGCAGCTCGAAGCGCGCCGCCATCCGCGGGTTCGGGTAGCGCCAGCCGAGGGTCGTGTCGTAGACGGGCGGCGGCGTCCGGTCGAAGCGCTCCGCGGTCTTCGGCATCGAGAACGGGGCGCGCGTCATGCTCTCCACGCCGCCGGCGATCACGCAATCGGCCTCGCCCACGGCGATCATCCGCGCCGCGTCGGCGATGGCCTCGAGCCCGGAGCCGCAGAGGCGGTTCACCGTCACCGCGGGCACGTCGTAGGAGATCCCCGCGATCAGCGACGCCATGCGCGCCACGTTGCGGTTGTCCTCCCCGGCCTGGTTGGTCGCCCCGAAGATCACCTGATCGAGGCGGGGCGCGAGCGCGGGGATCCGCCGCACCAGCGCGTCGATGATGTGGGCGGCGAGATCGTCGGGGCGGACGGTGGCGAGGCCGCCGGCGTAGCGACCAATGGGGGTGCGGACGGCGTCGATGACGAAGACTTCGCGGGTCATGGCGCGGACTGTAGTGGCCTCGGCGGGAGGTGCCTAGCGCCCTTGTTTCTTGCGTCCCCGGGATCCGACGCTTGATCGCGCGCCGAGCCGGGCGCTACCCTCGCGCCATGCGCTCGCTCCGAATGGTTCTCGGCACCGCCCTCGCGGCGGCGTTCGCCCTCGCCCTCCCGCTCGCTTCGGCGGGCTGCGCCACCTACCGGCAGGACCTCGAGCGGGCCAAGACCCACTACGAAGCCAACGAGTACGAGAAGGCGCTCGCGCTCTTCCGCGTCCTCGAGCCCGACATGGACTCGCTCTCCGAGGCCGAGAAGACGCAGTTCGCTTACTTCCGCGGCATGACGGACTACCGCCTCGCCGGCCTCGCCAACCCGGGCTCGGGCGTGAACAACCCCAAGCAGGATTTCCGGAGCAACGCCCGCCACTGGCTCGGCGTCGCCTCGGCGATCGAGAAGCAAGCGCAGGGCGGCCTCTCCAACGAGGAGAAGCAGCGCCTCTCCGACGCGATGATCGATCTCAACAAAGACGTCTATGGCGGCGCCGACAGCGCGCCCGACGATCCGGCCAAGGCCGGCGACAAGCCCGCGGAGAAGGGGGCCAAGGGCGCGGGCAAAGACGACGAAAAGTCCTCGGACAAGGCCGAGGGAACGAAGAAGCCGTAGCCTCGCCGCGAAGCTGCTATCAAGCCCCGCGTGGCGGAGGACACTGACCCCAAAGCGCCGGATCGCGCCGCCTCCTCGCCGCGCGCGCGCCGGATCCTCCGCGCCTTCGCCGAAGGCTTCGCGCCCTATGTCCCGGCGCTGATCGTCAGCAGCCTCGTCGGCTACCTCGCGATGCGCGGCATTCTCCAGCGCACCGGCGAGCCGGCGGCGCCGCTCGACGACGCCTTCATTCACCTCCAGTACGCGCGCCGCCTCGCCGAAGGTCACTTCTTCAGCTTCGTCCCCGGAGAGGGCTACTCGAGCGGCGCGACCAGCCCTCTCTGGCCGGTGCTCCTCGCGCCCTTCCATGCGCTCGGCCTCCGCGGCGTTACGCTCCTCGACGCCGCCTGGGCCTTTGGCACCCTCGCCCACGCGGCCGTCGCCGTGGAGACCTATCGCCTCGCCGAGCGCCTCGCCGGCCGCGCCGCCGCCGCAGGCGCAGCGCTGATGTGCCTCCTCTTTGGCGCCTTTGCCTGGTTTGCCTGGAGCGGGATGGAGACTGTCCCCTTCGCCTGGGCCTTGATGCGCGCCGCCCGCGTCTCCGCCGAGTTCTGCGAGCCTGCCTCTCACCCGAGCCCTCGCGCGGCGCGCCGCCGCCCCACCGAGGCCGGGCTCCTGGCCATGGCCGTGATCGCGCCGCTCCTCCGCCCCGAGGGCGTGATCGCCTCGATCATCGTCGTCATCGCCCTCGCCGTTCGGCCTCGCAATGGCAATCGCGCTCGCCGCCTCCTCGCGCTCCTGGCCCTCGCGGGCCCGCTGATCGTCCCCTTCATCCATTTTGCCTTCACTGGCCACGCCGCGGCCTCGACGACGACCGTGAAATGGTTGGTGCAGAACCCGTATTATCCGGGTCCCCGGCTCTTCGCCGCCCTCGCCGCCAACGTTCGGCTCCTCTTTAGCAGCCTCCTTGATGGGGGCGAGTGGACGGCGGTCTTCCTCCCCGAGCACTTCGGGATACCGCTGCTCCTGGGCGTATTGGCCCTCCCGCTCGCGGCCCACCGGCGCCGCGCCCCGTATCATGCCCTCTTCGCCGCCGCCGTCGCGCTCGGCACGCTGCTCCCGTGCAGCTACCTCAGCTTCCTCTGGAACCGCGTCCGTTACATCTGGCCCTTTGCCGGCGCGTGGTTCGTCCTGATCGCCTGTTTTGCCCGGGAAGCGGGGGATCTCGTCCGGCTGGTGCGGCCGCGGGTCACCTTCCTTCCGGCGCTCCTGACTGGCCTCGTCGCCGGGGCCCTCGCCACCAAGCTGCCCTGGGCCCTCTCCGATCTGGCCCGGTCGTCCCACGCGATCCAGCGCCAGCAGGTCGCGCTGGGCCGCTGGGCCAGCGAGCACCTGCCCGAGGGCGCGCGCGTCGGCGTCAACGACACCGGCGCGATTGCCTATCTCGGCGGACACCCCACCTTCGACGTCGTCGGCCTCACCACCGAGGGCGAGGCCCGATACTGGGTCGCCGGCGCCGGCTCCCGCTTCGAGCACTACGAGAAGCTCCCGAAAGGGCGCCTCCCCACCCATTTCATCGTCTACCCGCAATGGATGGCCTGCGCCCCGGTGCTCGGCAAAGAGCTCTTCGAGGCGACGGTCACCGACCAATCGATCCTCGGCGGCACCAGCATGGTCGTCTACGAGGCCCGCTGGGACACGCTCGGGACCGGCGCGCTCCCGGCGGAGCCGCCGAGCGGCCTCACCTTGGTCGACGAGCTCGACGTCGCCGATCTCGAGTCGGAGGCCGCCCACGGGTACGATCTGGCTGGCACCTTCGATCAGGACGATCAGGTCGCCGAGGTGGGGAAAGAGATCGACTGGGACAGCGGCGTGAAGCGCTCCGGCATCGCCGACGGAGGCCGTGTTCACCGTCGATACGACCGCTTCACCGCGCGTCTCCTCGAAGGCAAGGGCGCGCGGATGGTGATGCGCGCCGGCGCGGACGAGGCATTGACGCTCTCCATCGCCGTCGGAGCCAGCGAGGTCTCTACCCTGGAGATCCCCGCCGGAGGCTGGGTGGAGCGCGCGATCCCGATCCCCGCGAGCGTCACCGCCGCGACGTCGATCGTGACCGTGACCGCCCGCGGCGAGGGAGAGCCGAAGTTCCACTCCTTCCATTACTGGTTCTATAGCGAGGCTCCCTGATCCGCCCTCGACACCGGGTGTCGAAGAGTGCCTTGCTCGCTTGCATTCACGCGCCGATCTCCCAAGACTTCTGCCGTTGATTGCTCCCGGAGGTCACTCATGCTTGGACAGATATCTCGATTGGCACTCCTGCTCGCGCCCCTCGCCCTGCTCGCGTCCTGCGGCACAAAGGAGCTTGTCCCGGACGGGCCTTCGGGCCCCGAGCCTGCCGAGGAGGCGGCCGCGACATTCAAGCTCGAGTCAGGCATGAACACGGCGGGCTCGGTGTCGTTCACGCAGACCGATAAGGGAGTGACGATCGTCGCCTCTCTCACCGGCCTCCCGCCGGGAAAGCACGGCCTTCACCTCCACGAAAAGGGCGTCTGTGACGCGCCGGACTTCACCACGGCGGGGGAGCACTTCAACCCGACCAACCAGCCTCACGCCTGTCCGCCCGTGACGAGCCGCCACGCCGGAGACTTCGGCAACATCGAGATCGGCACCGACGGGACTGGCCGGCTCGAGCTCACCACTGATCTCCTGACGCTCGGCAGCGGCCCCAGCTCGGCGGTCGGGAAGGCGATCATCCTCCACGACGTGGAGGACGACTGCACCACGCAGCCGTCGGGCGGCTCCGGCAAGCGCCTCGGCTGCGCTGTCGTCCGGATGAAGTGAGCGCGCCTCAAAGCGTTCGCAAGTACTCCACCAGATCCGCCTGATCGGCGGCCGGCAGCGACGCTGACTGCGGCAGCCGCGTCACCACGTCGAGCAGCGTCCGCGCGCTCCCATCGTGGAAATAAGGCGCCGTCGCGAACACCCCGCGCAGCGTGGGCGTGTCGAGCTCACAGGCCGTGTGCGGCTGCTCCATCACGTCTTTGCCGGGCTTGTCGGGGTAAGAGCCGGTCTTCACGCAGGTGCCGACGTCGTGGAGCAGGATGGCCTTGGTGAAATCGAGCCCGGTGTTTCCGAGGGCGCTGTCGGTGTAGAACGGGCCACCATGGCAGCTCAGGCACACGGCGTTGAACGTCTCCTCGCCGCGTGACTGGGCCGCCGTGAGCTTCCCCCCGGGGGCGAGATAAGGATTCTGGGGCAGGGAGATCCCGTAGTTCACGTAGGTCGCGAGGGCGTCGAGATCGGCCTTCTGGCTGGGCTGGGAGAGCGTGTAGGTGCCGCCCTGCTCGACCCGGATCGTCTTGTCGTATTGATTGACGTCCGACCGCAGGCCCTGACGGAGCAGAAAGCCGGTGTTGATCGGGCCGCCGGCGTTGGAGGGCGTGTCGCGCGGGCCCTCGTTGAACAGCCAGGTCACCCCGTCGGAGCCGCCTTCAATATGGCAGCTCGCGCAGGCGACCCAGAAGTTCTTGGTGATGGGGAACGCCGCTGAGTTCGCGGTGTAGAAGAGCCGCTGCCCCAGGCGGAGCGCTGCTGGCATCGGATCGACGGCGAGGCGCTCGATCGCCTTCCCCTCGACGGCCGCGGGTACCGTCGGCCTTTGCGCGTCGATCGTCAGGACAGTGATGTCATGGGTGGTGCGCCCGTCGACATAGGCGTGCTTTCCCGTGTGATCGACGATGATCCCCTCCAGCATCGCCGAGGGGAGGGGGCGGACCAGGCCGATCTCGACCCGGGTTTCGGCGTCGAACACCATCACGTCTTCGCTCTGGCCCATGGCGACCAGGGCGAGCTTGCCGTCGGGCGTGAAGGCCACGGCGCGCGGGCCAGAGACGCTGTCGGCGAAGGAGCCTTTGGCGCCCGGGAGGTTCGGGGTGAAGACGAGGCGCGGGCCCTCGGCCGAGCCATCGGCGGCGACGGTGGAGATCGTCGGGAACACCGTGGACTCGAAGTCGAGCTGGGGCTGCGGCGTCGTCACCGCCAGGAGGAGGTGCGGTATCCAGATCTCGCCGCTGACGGGGCGGGGGAAGGCGCCGTAGAGCCCGCGGGCGACGCCGTTGGGGTAGCGCCGTTCAAAGGGCTTCGAGCGCGGCTCGTCGGCGAGAGGCACCTTGCTCCGGAGCGAGAGAGAGGCCGTGTCGACCACGCTCATCCCTGGATCGAGGAGCAGGTGGGTGACGTAGAGCGATTTTCCGTCCGCGCTCACCGAGGCACCCCAGGGGTGCTCGGTGACGTCGAGGCTGCCCGTGACCGTATCGGTCCTGGGATCGATCTTCGTCACCCTGGCGGCCTCGGTGCTCACGACGTACACCGCGCTCCCGTCGGGCGCCAGGACCACCGAGACCGGCGCGGCGGGCACCGGGATCGAGGTGAGGATCGTCCTCTGGGCCGCGTCGATCACGTAGACTTTATTCGAGGCCTGACCGACGACATAGACCTTCTTGTCGTCGAGGATCGCGAGGGCGCGGGGCATCACCGCAGGATCGAAGCGCGCGGTCTTCGGATCGAGCGCCGGGGCCGCCGCGCCGAGGGGAATCTCCGCGAGGATCGTCCGGGTCTCGGTGTCGATCACCGAGACCGAGTCCGCGTCCTGGTTCACCACCCAGAGGGTGTGATCGTCCCTGGTCAGCGCCAGGCTCGAGGACACCGTCGGTTCGAGCATCGGTGTTACCGGGGTGCCTGTCCCCGTCGTCGACGAGGTGGTCCCCGTCTCGCCGCCGCCGCTGCAGCTCGCGACGGCCGCCCCGACGAGGACGGCGACGAGCGGGCCCAGGGCGCCGAGCCGCCTCCTGGTGAACCGAACACGATTGCTCATTTGCGCTCGATCCGCAGCTCGGCTGCGAGGGACGCCGAGACCTTCGCGGTGGCGATGTCAGGCACGCAGTCGTGATCGCGATCCCCTTGATCGGCCGCGATCGAGAGCTCCCCCGTCAAGGCCCGCTCGGCCATCTGGAGGCCGCCGCCAAGGCACTCTCCGGGCTGCACCAGGCCGTCGGCGTTGGCGTCGTTCCACCCGTTGACCACCAGCTTCATGCCCGCGGTGATCCGGATCAGGACCTCGGCCGCGAGCGCCTCCTTGCCGGGGCGATTGGCCACGAGCTTCCAGAGCTGACGGAGCGCGCCGTGGAGGGCGCCGAAGCCGCGGGGCGTGTACGTCATCTTCGAGCTCTCGCCGAGCGTGGTCCGGTAGAGGTGGACATCTCCCATCCAGAACTGCTTGTCGAGCACGGCATAGGCCTCACTGGCGCGCTGGCGGTAATGCTCGTTGCTGGTGGCCAGATAGGCCTCGAGGAGGCCGCGGATCGCGCCCGCCTGGGCCTCGAGCGTCGTCGGTGTGGCGTCGGCCTTGCCCCCCGCGAGGTCCCATCCATTGGCGGCGAGGCCGTCGGCGTCAACGAGCTTGTCGGCCAGGAAATCCCCCTGGGCCTTGATCAGCGCGAGCGCCCGCGCCCCGAGCGATCCCGTGAACGGAGCCCCGTCGAGCTTGGTTTGATCGAGCGGGATCGGCGCCCCGACCGCGTCGGGCGTATCGTTGGAATACAGCGTGAGCGAGGCGTTGAGGCCGCGGACGGCGTTGCGCAGGCTGAGGATCGAATAGGCGGTGTGCAGCGTCGACACCGTCGCTCCCCGGGTCTTGGCCAGCGGGTCCGCCGTGTCGGTGAGCACCTTGTTCTCGGGATCGAAATGGAGCCGGTCGAGGTTGATCAGCGCGATCTTCAGGAGGCCAAGGCTGCGATCGTGGAGCGACTCCTCCCCGTCGGGGAGGCCGTTGTCGGCGGGGAAGGGCACGCCGTCGAAGGTGGCGAGGAACGGCTGCGACCCGCCGACCTCGGGGTTCTTGGCGTCGGTCATCGAATAGACCGCGCCGAAGCCGCCGAGGACCGCCGTCAGGTCTTGAAGGCGGCTCCCCTTGGTTTGAAGGGTGAACGTCGTGGCTTTGGGGAAGAATTTCCTCGCCTCTGCCGGGCTGGGCGCGGTGGTCTTTTCGGTGACGGCGATCGCCGCCGGCCACCAGCGCACTTTCGACGTGTAGTCGTAGTCGAGGGCCTCCTTGACGCTGGCGACACCGGAGATGCTCGCCCCGTCGGTCGTCATCAGCCCTTTGAGCATCAAGGAAGACTTGTTGTCGATCTCTTCCAGCATCACCAGGCCTTGCCAGCCTTCGAGGGAGACGTCCCCGAAGAAGGTGCCGCTCTTGCCGAACACCAGCGACGTCCCCGTCGGGTCGAGCGGATCGGGCCACTGGCCGACGACCTTGTTGTCGGGGATGCCGACGATAGCGAGGGACGCGCTCGCCACCTTGATGATCGGGTTCTGGTCGACGTCGTGGAGCGAGCTCCAGTAGTTGATGGCCCAGAGCGACTGCTTCCAGGCCGAGAGGCCGAGAGCGTCAATTTCGATCACCTTCTCCACCTGGGCTTCGCGGTCCGAGAGGTTGAGGCTCGTCGCGTCGCACTCGTAATCGCCGACGAACAGCATCGTCGTCCCGGGCGGGGCGGGCTCGTCGATCGCGCCGGCGAGAGAGCACTCTTTGGCGGCGCCGACAGCGGGCTTGATCGATGGGTCGAAGGAGCGGAACTCGGCGTAGACAGGCCAGAAGCCGGGCCAGCCATAGGCGTTGTTCGGATCGTTGGCGGGGGCCGGGACGACGACGAAGTCTTTGCCGATCTTGGCCCCCGAGGCGCGGCTGGCCTTGGCGAAATACTGGAGCCTGGGGCCGAGCAGGGCATAGGCCGCTTCGCCCTCCACGCCCGCCGGGTTCAGCAGAGGACCGAACTGGAGGGAGAGGCCCGCTCCCGCCTCGAACGAGAGGGTGTTCATCGCCTGCTTCGAGTACTCGTAGGACTCGACAGCGGTGGTGAAGCCGATCTGGTCCGGGCCGGGCTTGCTCGTGTCCGGATCGATATAAACATCGGGCGTGCTGCTGAAGCGGTCGTATCCAGCGAGGTCGCGCCCGAGCAGCTCTGCAAAGGGCTCACCCGAGATCTGCATCTCGATCGAGGCGAGCATGTGATCGGCCGTGAAAAACCGCCGGTTGTTCACCTTGGCGGTAAGGCCGGTGGGGAGGCCACCCCCACCGCCGCCGGTGCCGGTGCTGCTGCCGGTGCCGGTGGTCCCGCCGTCGGGGAGGGGCGGCTGTAGAGTCAGCCCGCCGCTGCAGCCGGAGGCAAGTGACCCCGCGCCGGAGGCGCCGAGGAGCCCGAGCACGGAGACGGCGACGAACGATTTAACACGACTCATGAAGTGCTCTTTTCGTGGATTCGAGCGCGGACTGGGCCTCTGCGCGGGGACGAACCGAGCCCGAAGCCCGGGCTTTACAGAGCCGGACAGTAAAGCAAACTTGCCTCGGCGGTCAAGGCGTACAAGATTACGTAGCATGATATGTCGTTTGAACGCGGTGAAGCGCGGCTCAGGGGCGCACCTCTGGAGCAAATTCCAGGGATTGAGTGTGGTGCTCTTCGCGATCACAGGCGGCCTCGTGGCCACCTTCGCGGGGTGTGGCGGCGGCGTGAGCGGCTCCACCGGAGTGAGCGGCGTTACGACCACGAGCGCGACGGGGATGAGCGCGAGCACCGGGGCGATCTCCGGCTCCGGCGGTAACAGCGGCTCCGGAGCTGCGACGACATCGAGCGGCGCGAGCACCGGGGCCGGGGGCGCCGTGTCGTGCCCGAGCTGCGCTGTCGTGGCCACGCTCCCTTCGGGCAGCGCGCCGGTCGGCCTCGCGATCGACGCCGACAACATTTACTGGACCAACTCCGGGACGAACGAGGTCATGCAGGCGAAGACCGACGGCTCCTCCCCGGTGACGCTCGCCGCCGGCCAGAGCACGCCGTATGCGGTCCAGGTCTCGGCCGGCTTCGTTTACTGGGTCTCGTACTCGGCCACCGGGGTGATGCGGAGGACGCCAATCGGCGGTGGCCCGATCACCGACGTTGTCGAGGCCGTGGCCGCGCGCGAGCTGTACGTCGGCGCGGACGCTGTCTTCTGGACCAACGATCCTGACGATATCCAGACGTTCCCCCTCAGCGGCGCCGGCCTGGACGCGGGCTTGCCGACTCTCTTCACGGGGAACCCGCTGGTCAACGGCCTCACGAGCGACGGAGAGTCCGTCTTCTGGGTGAACCGGGGAGACGGCGCCATCAAGAAGTCGAACCCGGATCTCTCCGGGAATGACGTCCTTGTCCTGGGCAGCGGCGACGTCCCCTGGGACATCGCGGTGGATGGCACCTCGTGTTACTGGACCGAGGCCGGCACATCACCGAAGCTGGGCAGCGTCCGTCGGGCGCCCAAGGCCGGCGGCGCGAGCCCGGTGACGATCGCCATGAACCAGGAAAGCCCGCATGGGATCGCGGTTGATGCCACCCACGTCTACTGGGCGAGCCGGGGTGATGGGACGATTCACAAGGCTCTGCTCGCCGGTGGTGGGGATACCGTGATCGCCTCGGGGCAGTTGACGCCGGAGAACGTCGTTGTTGACGCTGCCTATGTGTACTGGACCGATCCCAAGGCGGATCGGATCGTGCGGGTCGCCAAGTAGCCCGCGCGAGGCGCCTCCACTCTACGGCAGCGAAGGCAGGTGGAGGGCCTGGACACACTGCGTAGTCAGGCGCTGGAGGACGCCGCGATCCAGCGTGAGGATCGGCGGCGGCGCCATCGCGGCGAAGATCCCCAGCGCGATCAGGTAGCCTCCCGCGGCGAGGGCGATCCACCCAGCGGCGCCGGTGAAGGCCGCGCGCGTCGGCGAGAGCGCGACGCGGACGATCTGGGCGCGGATCTGGATGGGGCCGAGCACCAGCACCGCGCGCTCTCCCTCGTGCAGGGAGATCCGGTCCGGGCCAGCGAGCAGGCGCGGCAAATCTCCGTGCTTGTGCATGCGCGCGCGCGCGCGCGGCGGGATGTAGACGGAGTGCTCGCCCGACGTCACCTCGCCGACGAGCAGAGGTTGTCCGCCAAACTCCTTGAGCTGAATGCGAGCCAGCGTGTCGGTCACGTTGCCCACCCAGGCGGTGCCGCCTTCGAGCAAATGGCGCACGCCGAGGACGTCACGCCCGCGGACGGCCACGAGCTCCAGCGCCGGCCGCGTTTGCGCGTCTTTGCCTTTATTGCCGGGCCGTGCGCTCTGCTCCGTCGAAGCGTGCGCGGTTCTGACCAGCTCCGACATGATTACCCCCTGCCAGGGAACCAGGAGCAAGGATCCGGCCGACCCCGCGCGGGCGGAAGCGTCCCCTCGGGCGCCCTCCAGGCGACCCGACCGGGCACACATGCGCAAATTCGTGGCGCGCGGACCCTCCCGGTGTAAATCGCCCGCGTGAGAAAACGGCCGCTCGGGAAAACCGGTCTCGAGGTCTCCGAGCTCGCGCTGGGCACGTGGGGCCTCTCCGGCGACGGCTACGGTCCAGTGGCAGAGGGTGAGATCGAGCGCGTGATCCCCCGCGCCCTCGAGCTCGGGATCGATCTCTTCGACACCGCCGACATCTACGGCAAAGGCGAAATGGAGCGCACGCTCGGCCGCCTGCTGCCCAAAGACACGACGATGATCGTCACCAAGATCGGGACCGATCTCGCCTCGGTGCCGCCGCGCAAGCGCTTCGAAGTCGGCTTCCTCCGCGCCTCGTTCGAGCAGTCTCAGGACCGGATTGGCCGTGAAGCGCTGGACATCGTCCTCCTTCACAACCCGTCGATGCTGGCCATGGCGACGACGGAGCCCTTCGATTTCCTGAAGGAGCTGAAGAAGCGCGGCACCCTCAAGGCCTGGGGCGTGAGCGCCGGCTCGGTCGAGGTCGCCCGCTCGGCGATCCACCATGGCGCCGACGTGATCGAGCTCGCGTACAACCTCTTCGTGGCCGCCGATCTCCACGAAATCGCGGGTGATCTGGCGGAGAGCGGCGCCGCGGTGCTCGCGCGATCGATCCTCTCGCACGGGCTCCTCACCGGGCACTGGACGGCCGAACGCGACTTCAACCGCCCCGATCACCGCGCCGATCGCTGGACAGGGAACGAGCTCAAGCAGCGTATTTCCCAGCTCGAGGCGCTGCGCCCGGTGGTCACCGGCCCGGTCCTCACGCTCCGATCGGCGGCGATCCGCTTCGTGATGTCGAATCAACTGGTGACGTCGGCCGTGCTCGGCCCGCGCTCGGTCGCTCAGCTCGAACAGCTCGTGCGTGAAGCGGGCTTCGGCCCGCCCTACTTGCGAGACACCGCGCTGGCGGAGCTCGCTGCGCGCCTCAAGGGCGTGGGGATTTTGGTGTGAACATGGACTCATCTTCTTCGCTCGCGCGCGAGCTGGACGTTGCCCTCGCGGTCGCTCGGCGGGCGAGCGTTCTCATCCTTGAGATCTACGCGACGCCCTTCACCGTCGAGATGAAGGGCCCCGACGATCCGGTCACGCGCGCCGACCGCGAGGCCAACACGCTGATCTGCGCGGCCCTCGCCGAGGCGTTCCCGGACGACGCGATCGTGGCCGAGGAGAGCGCCCCGGAGACGCCCGAGGCGACCTCTGCGCTGGTGCGGCGCGAGCGGGTGTGGTTCGTCGATCCGATCGACGGCACGCGCGAGTTCGCCGATCGCAACGGCGAGTTCGCCGTGATGATCGGCCTGGCGATCAAGGGCCGCGCCGCGCTCGGCGTGGTCTTGCTGCCGACGCTGGGCGAGGCCCTCGTCGGCGTCGTCGGGGGCGAGGCCTTCTGCGAGGACGCCTCGGGCAAGCGCCGCCCGCTCCGCGTCTCCGCCGTGAAGGATCCGCGCGAGGCGACGATGCTCGTCTCCCGCTCGCACCGGCCGCGCATCGTCGATCCGCTGATCGCGCGCCTCGGCATCCAGAAGACGATCGCCTGCGGATCGGTGGGCGTGAAGGTCGCGCGCATCGCCACGGGCGAGGCGGATCTCTACGTGCACGGAGGCCGCGGCGCCAAGCTCTGGGACGGCTGCGCGCCCGAGGCGATCCTCACCGCGGCCGGCGGCCGCTTCACCGACATCGAGGGCGAGCACATCAACTACGCCTCGTCCGATCTCGGGCTCGACAACGGCCTCGTGGCCTCGAACGGCGCGCTCCACGACACCGTGCTCGCGGTGACGGCGATCTTCGAGGGCTGAGGCTCTAGCCGAGGCGCGCGAGCAGCGGCGTCAGCGTGTCGCTCACGCCGCCGCGCGGGCCGAGGGCGCGGATCGCTTCGAGCTCGTAGGCGAACGTCTGCGGACGTCGGATCAGGTGGACCTGGGCGCCCAGCTCCGCCGGGAGGGCGAGATCGAGCTCGAAGATGTCGCCGCACACCAGCGTCGTCTCCGGCCGCGCGCCTGTCTCTTTCCAGATCGCCGCGAGGGCGTCGAAGTAGCGCCCGCGCTCGAGCAGCACGGGGCGAGTCAGGCCAGGGATCTGCTTCGATTCAGGGATCCGCGTGAAGCGCTCGTCGGGCGTGGAGGCGGGGCCGATCAGGAACTTGCGCGCGTCCCCGCGTAGGCTGAGCTTCTCGAGCCCCCGCGGCGCGAGGCTCGCGAGCTTGCGCTGCGCCGCGTCTTCCGCGGCGTTGGTGACGAAGTGGATGTGGGGCACGCGCAGCAGCAGCGCCTCGAGCACGGCCTTGGCATCGGGCCGGAAGGCCGCGCCGGTGTGCTGGTAGGCGCGCCGGTAGAGCGTCGTGGTCACGTCGCTGCGAAGCGCTGGATCGGCGAGCAAGAGCAGGCGATCGAAGATCAACTGCGCGACGCACGACGCGAGGATGTACGGATCGGCGTCGGCGGGCGCGACCACGTGGCCCTCGACCGTCCAGCCAAGCTCGGGGGAGAGCTCGCGCACCCGACGCTCGGCTTCGGGCCAGGCGGAGGTGAGATCTTTCCCCACGAGATCGGCGACCAGGCGAGGGAAGGCGGCCTGGAAGGGCGGGGCTTCGTCTGCGAGATCCGTGAACGTGCCGTCGAGATCGAGGACGACGCAGTCGATGTGCATGGGGGGATCAGCGGCGGTTGACGCGCTCGAGGTACTTGCCTTCGACGGTGTCGATCTTCACCCACTCGCCCTCCTGGACGAAGAGGGGGACGTTGACCGTAGCGCCGGTGGAGACGGTGGCGGGCTTGCTCGCGCCGCTCGCCGTGTCGCCCTTCACGCCGGGCTCGCTGCTCACGATCTGGAGCACGACGTGCGCGGGGAGGCTGATGCCGATGGGGGCGCCGTTGAACAGCGTCACGTCCACGTTCATCCCGTCGCTCATCCAGCGGGCGTCGTCGCCGACCTTGTCCGCGGGGACGGTGATCTGCTCGCCGGTGGTGGCGTCCATGAACACGAAGTCCTCGCCCTCCGGGTAGATGTACTGGAACGAGCGCTCCTCGATGTCCGCCGGCTCGAGCGATTCGCCCGACTTGAACGTGCGCTCGAGCATGGTGCCCGTCTTCATGTTCCGGACCTTGACCCGGGTGAACGCCTGCCCTTTGCCGGGCTTGACGAACTGGAAATCGACCACCGTGCAAGGGTTGGCGTCGATCATGAATTTCAGGCCTTTGCGGATGTCGCTCGTGTCCATGGGGGAGGGTTCCTGGTAGCGTGGGAGCCGGGCGCCGCCCGTCTAGCACGGGCTCGTCCCTGGCGCACAGCCCTGGATGTGCAAATCAGTGGGCCCCCGCTCCCGCCGCCCGCTATGACCCCGCTCCCGTGGGGCCCGAAGCCATGATCCCGACACCTGCCAGGCACCCGTCCCCGTCCGACCGCGGGGCCGACGACGTCGACGACGAGCTCCGCGACATCAAGCGCGAGATCGTCGAGTCGCGCGGCCTGATCATCAAGACCAACAACCTCACCAACGCCCTCTCGGCGGACCTGAAGAGCATCTCCCGGCGCCAGATCAGCTTCGAGCGCCGCGCCTTCTGGAACAGCGCCGGGGCCAACCTGCTCTTCGTCGTCGTCGTCATCGGCGTGGTCAAGCTCGCCTGGGACGCGCGGGTCGACTCTGTCACCGCCGACATCGCGGGCGCGAAGCAGAGGTCCACCAAGCTCGAGAAGGACCTCGACGATCTCAAGAAGCGAGGGGACGATCGCACCCGCGCCGAGAGCGCCGCCGCCGCGTTCTACGAGCTGGTGCGGGCCGAGCGCCGGCAGGAAATCATCGAGGGCTTCGAGGCGATCCGGAAGGAGCCGCTCACCCGCGCCGAGCTCGCCTTCTTCACCGACGCCGCAGAGAAAGCCCGGAGCGAGCTCTCGATCAAGTCCTACCAGCTCGGCCTCGATCACATGCGCACCGGCCGCTGGCACGAGGCCGCGGTGGCCTTCGAAGACGCGATCCAGAAGAAGGACACCGCGGCCCACACGCCCGCGGCGCGGCTCAACCTCGCGCGCGCCTACCGCAAGCTCAGCCGGCAGCGCGACGCGATCCCGATGCTGGTCCAGCTCTCCGAGGCCTCGGCCGACAAGGAGATCCTGGACGACGCGACCTTCCTGCTCGCCGAGTGCTTGATCGACATCCAAGCCTGGAACGACGCGAAGACGACGCTGCGCTCGTTCATCCGTCGCTTCCCCGACAGCTCGTTCCTGAACGACGCCCGGATGGCGCTGGCCGACATCTCGCTCAAACATTGAGCAGGTTGAGCAGGAGGAGAACGCACCGATGATCTGCCCGAGCTGCCGTCAAGACGCGCCCACCATCGTGCGGGGCGTCCGCGCCTACTGCACCTCCTGCGGCGCCCCGCGCCCGCTCCTCGGCAGCAACGCCGTCAACGTCGCCGGCAAACCGAGCAAGATCGGCGGCGGCGTCGCCAGCGTGGTCGGCTGGGTCGTCCTCTTCCTCGGCTCGATGTTCTCGGTCGCGATGGGCGCGCTCTTCAACATGCTCTGGTCGATCGCGAACTCGGCGGCAGCGACGGCGGTCGGCCTCTGGGTCGGCGGCTTCTTCGGCGTGATCACCCTCGTCGTCGCCCTCTCGTTCCTCCTCGGCGGCCGCAAGCTCCGCCAGACCGGCGTCGACGATCGACGCAAGGTGCTGGAGCAAGGCATCTTCGCCCTCGCCGGCAAGCAGCGCGGCTCGGTCACCCCGCGCGACGTAGCGCGGCAGCTCGCGATCACCGACGAAGAGGCCGATGCGCTGCTCACTGATCTGGCGAAGAAGGCCGACGGGCGCGTCACGCTCGACGTCGATGATGATGGAACCCTTCGGTACACGGTGCCGGAGCTGCTGCCGCCGGTGCGGATCGATCCGGGCGCGGTCGCGGGCGCGGGCGCGGGCGCGGTCAAGGCGCCGAAGGTGCGGGTTGCGCCGGGGCCGGTGGTGCTCGATGCCGAGTTCGAGGAAGACGAGGCGGACGGCGAGGCGGCGGAGAAGAATCGCGAGTCGCGGAAGCTCTAGGCGCTCGGCGCGCCGCTCTCTGCCGCTTGCTTCCGATGGGGCGGCACGTAGGATGAGAAGCGAAATGGCCGTCTCCGAAACTGTTCGCATCCACCTGGAGCTCGGTCTTCCCGAGGATATGGCGGGCCTGGTGCTTCCTGAAGGGGTCGATCGTCGGCTGCATTCGCTCCTCGACAAGCAGGACCGGGGCGAACTGCTCACAGAAGACGAGGTCGTCGAGGCAGAGGGGCTCGTGAACCTTGCAGAGCTGCTCAGCCTGATTCGCCTCCGAGCCTCAACCCAGGAGTCGCCCGCGTCGGTGCAATGAGCCTGGACCATATCCCGCTATCGCTCCAGCGCTGCTGTCGGCACGTTGGCCGGCACCCGGGCGCAGACACTGATGCCGGCCGTGGCGGCGAAGGTCGCCGAGGCGAGGCCGCTCGTGGTCACCCCCAAGGCCGGCGTGAAGGCGAGCCCCGTGGGGGAGCTGGCGAAGTTGACGGGAGCTCCATCCGGAATCGTCCCGCCGCTTGGCTGGACGCCGTCGGAGTTGAAGGTGAGGTTGGCTGTCAGCGTCGCGGTCGCGCCGGGGGTGACGAGAGCGGGAGATACCGCGAGCTGGTTGACGATCCAGGGGTTGACGTCGAACGCGGTGGCCAGATCGCACCCGGGGCCGCCGGGGCCGGCGCTGCATCCCCACCAGTTGTTCTCGGCGTTGACGCCCAGCGCAGCAGCGCCGTCGATACCGACGTCGTTACCGGCGATGACATTGAAGCTCGCCGTCACGTGCGCGGCTCCGCCGCTCTGCTCGTCGACGAAGAGGCCCGTCTCGCAGCGCGCGATCCGGTTGCCCGTGAACGAGGCCGCGACCTCGCCCGCCCCGGAGCCGAGCTGGCTGGTGGTGGCCAGGGCGCCGACGCTGTTGACCTCCGTCGCGCCGTCGACCACGTTGCCCGAAAACACCGTGGTGCCCGAGCCGCCCTGCCCGAAGGCGCCCAGTCCAACGCTGCAGTTGGTGATGGTGTTGTGCGTGAACCGCGGGGCGACATACGGCACGAAGGCCCAGACACCATAGCCGTCGGGATCGCAGTCGCTGACCACGTTGCCATCGATCACGGTTGGCCTCGGACACGGTGTTGGAGGCGATCGTGCCCGTCCCGCCAAAGTTGAAGATGGCGATCGAGCTCGGGTTGCCGCGCACGTTGGTGACCGTGTTGTTCAGGAACACGAACGAGCCCTTGCTGGAAGCGTAGATGGCGCGAAAGAAGATGTCCTTCACCGTCACGTCCGACACCAGGAGGCCATTGAAGACCCCGATGGTATGGTCGGTGATGATCCCGTTGCGAGCATCGATGTCGGCTCCGCCGCGCACGACGCCGCTCGTGAGGCCAGGGTTGTCGCCGTCGAGCGTGAACCCGGTGATCGTCACGTTGCTGGCCTGGACCAGGATCAGGCTGGAGGTCCGCTGCAGAGCGAGCCCTGGCAGGAGTCCGGGTTCGAGAGCGCCGGCAGGATCGTGGTCGTCGCCGCGCCCGCTCCCTGGAGTTGAAGCGGCTTGTTCACCACGAGGTTCTCGATGTACGTGCCCGCGTTCACCGACACCGTGTCGCCGGGGGCGGCGGCGTTGATGGCGGCCTGGATGGTGGTGAAACCGCAGCCGCCGCTCATGGAGACGGTGAGCGTGTGGGGGGCGGTTGAGCAGGTGACGGAGACGCCGGTGCAGGTGCCCGCCTGGCACGTGTCGACCTGCGTGGTGGCGTCGCCGTCGTCGCAGGGAGAGCCGTTGGGCTTCGTCGGCGTGGAGCAGAGGCCGGTCGCGGTGGTGCAGGTGCCCGCCGTATGGCACTGGTCGGGTGCGGCGCACGTCACTGGATTTGCGCCGGTGCAGGTGCCCGACTGGCACGTGTCGGTCTGGGTGCAAGCATCACTGTCGTTGCACGCTGTCCCGTTCGCCACGGGCGGGGCGACGCAGGTGCCCGTACCCGCGTTGCATACTGACATGGAGGAGCCACAAGCTGACAAGAGGCTGAGCCCGCTCGTTTGCACGGGCGTGTATCGCGAGGTGGTCGTGGTGTCCCCGAGCTGGCCTTGGCTGTTGCGCCCCACGGCCCAGACCGTGCCGTCCAACTTCAGCGCTACTGTTTGCGAATGGCCCGCTGCCACCGCGGTGACGCCATTCAGCCCGCTCACTTGCACGGGGGTGTGTCGGGCGATGATCGTAGCGTCCCCGAGCCGGCCATTGCCGTTGTTCCCCCAGGCCCAGACCGTACCGTCCGTCTTCAGCGCCACCGTGTGGCTCCAGCCCGTCGCAAAGTTCACGGCCGCACAACGCGCGGGATTCTCGTTGCAGTTGCCAACGCTGCCCGCCCCCGCGCCCAACGCTGCTCGCCCCTCCGCCGTTCTCTCGGAGCTCGGGCTCGCAGCCAGGCCTCCCCCACCTCCTCCAGCGCCCGCGCCCGAAGAATCGATACCACAGCCTCCCGCGAGCAAAACGAGCAGAGCAAGCCACAGCGGCACATAAAAGCGAGGATTCATCGCGGCAGCTCCTTCCAGGCGAGCTGAGAGCGGGTTTCCTGCAAAGGTCCCCGACAAGGGGTAATCAACAACGGTTGGGGCGAGCCTGGGGCTCCGGTCTTCATCTCTCTCGACATATCTTCTCCGATCCTCTCTTCGGCCGCAGAGGCGCTGCGGCTTCCTCACGCAAGGGCTCGCTCTCGCTCTCGCCCTCCACCGTCCCCCGCGCCTCGAGCGCGCCGCGATCCCACCTCGCGGCGCCTCCACGGATCAGCGGCAGATCAGACTCAAGGCAGAGCTCCCCCAGCAATGTCTTCCACAGACATCCGATCGCCCGGCGGGCGTCAATGCTTTCCCTCAAGCGTCAATCCGCCAACGGCCTGCTCGTGGCGAGGCGACATGAAGCGGCGTGAGCGTCGCGCGCCGGGGACGCGGGTGCCTTGCTCAGGTAGGGCGGAAAGCTGGACCTACTCGCTTGATGAGGTGCTCGGCGAGCCTCGGGCCAGATCGTCTTTGTCCGCGCGCCTGTTCGATGCGGCCCGGGGCCAGGTTGTAGGATTTATGTTGGATTGCGCGAGCTGCGCAGACACGACGCGGGAGATCCCCCCGCGCCCCATAGGTGTTAACCAGGTTCTTCCCGTGGCCGTGGCCGTGGCCGACCTGCCCGTGTCCCGATCCGGATCGGTACACGGGGGAACGGCCACGGCCACGGCCACGGCCACCGCCACGGGACGCTGGTTAACACCTATGCCCCCGCGCCCTGTCCTCGCCTCACTTCGCGGGCGTCATCTCGGCGAGCGCTTCGTTACGGCGTGGCCTTCGTCCCGAGGCGGCGGCGAATGGCTTCCTGCACGTCGGCCGACAGCGAGCTCAAGTACTCCTTCGGCAACCCACGGAGCACCCCGTCGGAGAGCGCGAGGACCTGCTGCTCCGGAGCTAGGCCCGCGAGACGCTGCTCCGGAGTGAGGCCGGCAAGGCGCTCCTCCGGGGCGAGACCCTCGACGCGATCTTTCGGAGCCAGCCCCGCGACGCGCACCTTTGGAGCCAGGCCGGCGAGGCGCACCTCGGGAGCCAGGCCGGCGAGGCGCTGCTCCGGTGGCAGCGAGTCGAGCATTTCCTGAATGATTTCGTCCGTTCCCGGCATGTCCTGCATGTTCATCTCTCCCATGGAACCGGTCCGATGCTGCCACCACCACTGGATCTGCTTCCGCGTCCATTTGCGCCCGCTGAAGAGCCCGAGCAAGCCGTCTTTCTCGGCCTCCGTGACCTCCGCCATGATCGCCACGTAGAGCGCGTAGCCCGCGCCTTCGATCCGATCATACCCGTTTCCGAGCGGAATGGCCGTCCACTCCATCCGAGCAAGCTCGTCGTCGAGGGTGGGCGTGCGGGTCGGGAGGATCAGCACCAGCGCGAGATCGCGCAGCGCGAGCGGCCGGTCGATCTGCGCGGTGAAGTACTGCGCGCCATAGCCCTGGAGGCGGGAGAGATCGCCTTTTTGAAGCGGCCACGCGAGGCTCTTGAACTCCACGAGCGTGTCGGTGCGGAGCAGGGGCCAGAGGCCGAGAAAGGCTCGCGCATCGTTGTCGCGTCGAGGCACCTCTTCGCGGTGCAAGAGAAGGAGATCCCCGCGCTGGGGCTCGGTCGTGAGGGTGACTTCGAACGTCACCTCGATGCCAGGGGGCGCGATCTCCTTCATGAACACGGCGAAATACACGTGCCACGGCGTGCGTGCGGTGCTCATGCGGAGGAGCCTAATCGAAAGGGGCGAAGGGCGCGAGAGCCAATCGCTTTCGCCGATCCAAAGGGGATTGCGGTGCCGTATATTCCTCCTGGGCCCGAGGCTGCTCGGCGAGCCTCGGGCCTGGGCTGCGTCGACGAGCGTTAATATGCGGTGCCACTGATCCCCTGCGCTTCCGACTCGTGTTTCGCCCTTTTCGTGTGGAGTTGGACGCCGCCCGCCCGCCCGAGCCCGAGGTTAAAACCTCATCCTTAGTCACCTCTCGCACCGCATCGTGGGAAGCCCAAATCAGCCGGAATTTCGCCACGAGACCCCTCGCCCGGGATTGAAATCCCGGGCTACCCTTACAAAGTCCCCTTCGGGGACTCCCCTCCGCGCTGCATTGGCCGAGTGCAGCCCTCACAGAAGTCCGCCTTCAGGCGGACTTTGTACTGTGGAGCCCGGGGTTTCAGAGGGTGACCCAAGAGATCGTGGCGGTCGCATGAGGTGACTCACCTCTGAAAGCTGGCACGCCGGGCATCGTGCGAGCTGGCTCGCTTGGGAAAGCGGCAGAGTCCTGTTGCTTGTTACGAC